>Ga0272443_10001563_pt1 | contig 32715 bp, 33 predicted proteins | sample SSMAcet12_FD_193581 | JGI IMG/M metagenome (GOLD analysis project Ga0272443, IMG submission 193581) | Marine sediment archaeal communities from Little Sippewissett salt marsh, Falmouth, MA, United States - SSM-Acet-12 | ecosystem: Environmental > Aquatic > Marine > Wetlands > Sediment ... | reverse complement strand
TTCTCGGGACGTACGGGCCCGTCTACGAGGGGTCCGACGACGATGATGCGATGGTGTTCCCGCTGATCGATGTGCGTTGGCGGAACAGAGTTTTCTTCAATACGCGGCGGGGGCTCGGTGTCAATCTGATCAGCGAAAAACATGTGACCGCCGGTGCCGCCGTGGGATACCGATTCGGACGCGATGAAAACGACTCCGACCATCTCAGGGGGCTCGGCGATATCGACGGGGGGGCAACGGTCACCGCCTTTGTCGATGGGCGCTTCGGTAATGTCTCCGTCGGCTGTTCCATCGAGGAGCAGGTAACCGGGGCGGACGCCGGCGCGCGTGTCACAGTAAACGGCGGATACACCGTCTCGGTAACGGAACGATTTTTAGTCACGCCCTCCCTTTCAGTGACCGGGGCGGACAGTGACTACGCAGACCACTATTTCGGCATCTCCGCCTCCCAATCCGCGGCTTCCGGTCTTCCCCGCTACCATGCCCATGCGGGAATAACATCCTTCGGGTCTCACGTCAGGGCGGTTTATCGCCTGACGGACAACTGGAGTATACAGGCAGGCGTGGGTGCATCATGGCTCGTCGGCGATGCCGCCGACAGCCCCGTTGTGACGGATACGGGACAGGTTCGCCTCAGTGGCGGAGTGGCCTATCGTTTTTAATCGTCATATCCATTGGACCGGCATTATCTTTCTGACGGACACGGCGAGACGTCACCGATCCGCTAAGAACCATATGTAACGTTACGAACAATGATGAATAAATCCGAGCAAAAAGACTTCTGATCCAAAAGGAGCGGACATGAGTAATGAACGGAAAATAGGTATTATCATTTGCGACCGGTACCGCCGCTGCGCGGGGGGGAAATGTTTCCGGTCACTGAGAAATCGTGAAGGGGCCTTCGAGCGATACCGGGGTACGGAGGTGGAGGTCGTCGGTTATACGACGTGCGACGGATGCCCGGGCGGCAATATCGAATATGCCGTCGACGAGATGATGAAAAACGGCGCGGATGTGGTGCATCTCGCCACAGGGCTTCTCGTCGGCTATCCGCCCTGTCCCTACATCGAGTATTTCCACGATTTCATCGAGAAACGCTACGGCATCGAAGTCGTCTACGGGACGCACCCCGTTCCGGAGAAGTACGTGACCATGCACGAAAAGCTGAACACCTGGGAGGATGCTCAATGGCAGGCGATCCTTCAGCCGACTATGGCGGACAGGGAGACCCGTCTCGCCTATGACTGAAACGGAGAGATACGATGGCTGTTCTCATTACCGGGGGATACGGACACATCGGATCGTGGATGGCCGCCCTCTTTGCCGAGAGTGGTGAGGAGGTCATTATTGTCGATATCAACGGGAAGGTGCCGGAGCACCTTGAGAAGCGGTCGAAACAAATCCGATTCCTCAAGAAAGACATCCGTGATTTTTCCTCCTTCCTGACAGCACTCGATAAATACCGAGACGAGATTGACGGGATCGTTCATACCGTCGGCATCATGGGCGAGTTCGTCGCCGACCGGCCCCGTGAAAACGTATCACTCAACATAATTGGAACGCTGAATATTCTCGAAGCGGCGCGTCTTCTCAATATCACGAAAGTGGTCTATACAAGCACCGGTGCCGTCTACGGACCGGTGAGGGGTGTTGCTGCCGAGGAGACGGTTCTCAATCCCGCCGATCTCTACGCGGTGACGAAGGTCGCCAGCGAACATCTGGGACTGCAGTATGCCGAGTCCTTTGGCCTCGATTTCCGTATCGGCCGGGTTTATTTCGTCTACGGACCGGGCAAACTGCCGTCACGTTTCGTCCGATTGTACCGCGTTGCCTTCGGCGTTCTGGAGGACCTGCCGGACCTGTTGGTGGAAAAGAGTACCGACCAGAAACTCGATTTTACCTATATTGAGGACGCCGCCCGTGGCCTCGTTCTCCTCTATGGGGCAAACCGTCCGCCGCACCGTATCTACAATATCGCCACGGGTATCGCCACGTCCGTCGCCGACGTGGCCGCCCTGGCGCGGGGATGCAGCCGCACGCCTGTTTCGGTGGAGATCGGTCCGGGAGTGCTCATGCCGCGTGCCGAGGCACTTGATATCACCCGCGCGCGCGCCGAACTCGGGTACGAACCCCGTGTCGCTTTGGAAGACGGCATCGAACGGTACGCCGCGTGGCTTTCCCGTACCCGCATGACGAAACGCCGTCATGAATAGTGAGATCGTGACACAAAACAGAGTGACAACGGACGATCACCGGTTCAGGAAATTTGCCGGTTTGCAAACCAAATGCGGCGGCCGGACCGGGTTCCTGTGATGAGTTTTATTCATTATTACCCTGACGGAGCTGACTATGAAAGCCATGATAAAGAAACGAGCTGAAACAGCGGAGTATTTCTTCGAAGAGGGTTGCTTTATCATCGAGATGTCCAATACAGCCGATGATCCCGCCGTATCTATCGCCCGGGCCCGTGTGGAAGCGGGCAGCGCCACGCGGTGGCACCGTCTCACGGGAATCGGGGAACGCTACGTTATTCTCACCGGTACCGGTACCGTTGAAATTGGTGAAGAGGTGTCGCGCAACGTATCGCCCGGTGACGTCGTCATCATTCCGCCCGGCCGCCCTCAGCGTATTATCAATGAAGGTTTGACGGACCTGATGTTCCTTGCCATCTGTACGCCCCGCTTTACGAAGGATGCGTACGTGGACATGGGTGATCTTCGTTGACACCCTATGACAATTGTCGTATTCCGGGGACATCCATAATAAGTTTTGTCAAGAGGATTATATGAAATACTTTGAGGATTTTGTTGTGGGTGAGTCTGCGACGGTGGGGGAGCATTATCTCACCCAGGAGGAAATCATTGCCTTTGCAAAGCAATGAAACCCTCAGTTTTTTCATATAAATTCTGACGCCGTCGATGATTCCGTTTTTTCAGGATTGATAGCGGCCGGCACGCATCTTATCAGCATCACCGTTCTGAAATTGGTCACCCATAAACCGCGGGTTCCCGTCCTCGCCGAAATGGGGTGGGATGAGGTCCGGTTTCTCGGTCCTGCACGTCCCGGTGATACATTAACGGTCTTTCGGGAGTGTCTGGAGGTGTGTCTGTCAGCATCAAAACCGGATGGAGCATTGTTGAGAACCGCATTACCCTCGGCAATCAGAATGATCAACCTGTGTTGAGATATGTGGATACAATACTGGTAGCAAGGCGACCACCAGAAGTGGAAAACAAGGTGTAATGAGAAGGACCGAAGTATTATTGTACTTCATGCCCATGTGTCGAAAGTGATACTTCCATTGCATGTGACACAGGGGCATCCTTTGGTGGGAATGCGTTCTATAATGACGACCTTGCCCAGGTGACGCTTTTCGCAACAGCGATCGCCGCCCGTTCGATTTCGTCCCGTGTTGTCCGTTTCCCCACGGAAAAGCGGATCGTACCCCGCGCATAGTCGATGGGTACTGCCATTGCCGTGAGGGTGGGTGATATGGCAGTTTCGCCGGAATGGCAGGCTGCCCCCGCGGAGACGGCGATGTCCGCTGTGACCAGTTCCGTGACAAGTGCCGTTGCATCAACGTTCCCGAAACTCATGCTGAGCGTGTTGGGAAGGCACAAATCGGGATGGCCGTTTCGCCTGACGTCGGGGATGGTGTCACAAAGGAGTGTCGCGAGAAGGTCACGCATCTCTGTCATGTGCGCCATATTTTCCGCACCGTGTTGTGCCGCCAGGCGGCAGGCGGCACCCAGCCCGACGATACCGGCGACGTTCTCCGTTCCCGCCCGCCGATTTTTTTCGTGAGCCGCGCCGTGCATGAATTTTTCGATAACCGTTCCTTCGCGGATGTAAAGGGCGCCGATGCCTTTCGGCGCGTAGAGCTTGTGTCCCGCCATCGTGAGCAGATTGACGCCGAGAGCGTCCACATCGACAGGTATCTTGCCCATCGACTGTGCCGCATCCGTGTGGACGGTGACATTGTGTTTTTCGGCGATGGCCGATATGTCGGCAAGGGGCTGGATCGTGCCCACCTCGTTGTTGGCGTGCATGATACTGATGAGAATGGTGTCGGGTCCGATCGTTTTCTCGATATCCATCGGGTCGACGAGGCCCGTCTCGTCAACGGGTACGATGGACGTGGTAAAGCCGAAGCCCGTCAGATAGTTGCAGACCGCCGCGACGGCGGGGTGCTCGATGGCGGATATAATAATATGCCGTCCCCGGTCCCGATGGGCGAAGGCCGTTCCCATAATGGCGTGGTTGTCCGATTCCGTTCCCCCGCTGGTGAAGATGATTTCGTCCGGCTTCGCATTGATCAGCGCGGCGACATGCTGCCGGGCCTCATCGACGGCTTTTTTCGCCCGGACGCCCCGCATGTGCGCGCTGGAAGGATTGCCGAATTCCCTGTTAAGAAAAGGCAGCATGACATCACGGACGGACGGGTCGACGGGTGTGGTGGCGTTATAATCGAGATAAATCGAGTTCATGGGAATACTCCTCAACGATGTATCGTTTCCTCATACACTATAATATTTTCATTGACAATGCTCACCATCCGTCATACGTGAATGACGGTGCGAAAAGACCGGTTCACCAGTTTACGGTTTGTTGTGAATCATCACGTGGAGAAAAGAATAATGGTTACCCTTACTACACATCAACACATTGATACGGAACTCTGCGGAGAAGTGGTGGAAACACGCGACGGATACAGCCGCGTTCACTTTACGACGACCAACAGGATGACCGTCGATGAAAAGGGATTGGTCCACGGCGGTTTTCTCTTCGGTTGTGCCGATTATGCTGCCATGATTGCCGTGAATCATCCCCATGTCGTTCTCGCCTCGGCGAACGTGAAGTTTCTCAAACCCGTCAGGGTAGGCGATACTGTCGAGGCGGAGGCCTACGTCGACGATACCAGCAATACGAAGAAGATGGTCTCGGTTTCCGTGAAGTGTGATGACACCATCGTTTTCGCCGGAGAATTCATCTGTGTGATTCTCGATTCCCACGTGCTCGACCGGTAACGGCTCGTTCCTTGGACAGCCTTTGCCCTGTCACACACGGTGACGATGGTGTCTGTCCGTTATCCATAGAGAAGCATGAGGCCGGACACTATCATCAGGAACATCATGCCGAGAGAAAGCCGTCCCATCCAGCGATGTGCTGCCCGGAACCGGATGCCGCCCTTATTTTTCAGGATGGCAAGGCCCAGTGACTGTGTGGCGATGACGGCGGCGGCGGTCAACAAGCCGAACCAGGCGTGGGGAATGGTGAAGTGCAGATCACTGTATGATGCGACAGCCAGATAGGCGATGATAAGTCCCACGGCAACGAGCAAGGGGCTGAGAGTGCCCAGTTTTTTGTGGGCGTCGAGCCACCGCTTATTGCGCCGCCGTCCGACAGCGATACCGGCACCGACAACGAGAAGGACAAATGCCGCCGTCATGCATGTTGCGTGGAGATAGATCATACTTGTCCCGTGATTCATTCAGCCACCGTCAGCTTAGCTTTTCTGGAACCGAACTTATTGCATTCAGCCTTTACCGCGAAGGTATCTCCCGCGGCCGCGGGGACCTCATAGGTGTAGGTAAAGGGTAATACATCCGGCTGGCTGGTATACGTTTGTGTGAGAACTTCTTCGCCGTTTTTCGATACGATTACTCTGTCGATAAAATGAGAACCGGGATTCGAGACGTTGTGCTTGATGGTCACCGCCAGCGTCTGACTGCCTGTATCATACGACAGGGAAACCTTCGAAGGCCCGTGTGCAAACGTTGAGAGAGGGAACAAAAGGACGGCGAGAATGAGAATATGTGCCGTTACCCCTCGCATGACGTGACATGATTTTTCCTTCATAATAAACTCCTCCTCTCCGTTATTGAGTGTTCACCGTATGACCCGCTGACGATCGTTTCTCATTATTCCTATGTGTTCCGCCGTTCTCTTACAATTCCAGGACCATATCCTGCTTCACGGCGAAGCAGTCCATTGCGGCTGTCCGGTTTTTAATAATCTTCCGGCAGGAGGAAACGATTTCGTTGATTTGATCGTCAGTTCTGTCCTGATTATGATGAAAAAGCCCCAGTTTTGCGACCCCCGCCTCGATGGCGAGACGGAGGACATCTGTGTAGACCGAATGTCCCCATGTTCGTGTCGTGGTGTAATCCTCCGCCGTATATTCGGCGTCGTGGATTAAAAGATCTGCGTCGGCGGAAAAAGACACGTAATCTTCATAGTGCAGTCCCCCGGGATGTCGGTACATCAACTCGTTGTCTGTGAGGAAAACGAAGGTCTTACCGCCCTCGGTGAATTTATAACCGCTACCGCCGTTAGGGTGACTGAGGGGAATAGTGTCCACCGTCATGCCCCCGATTGTAAAGGTTTTATCATCGGTGCCGTTATATGTTATTTCCGCGTGAAGGTCGTCGTAATTAACGGGGAAATTCGGCGACGTCATGACACGGGAAATAATCTGCCTGATCGTTTCGTGGACGGCAGGGCAACCGCGCATGTAGACCTCCACCCCGTTTTGGTAAAGTGGGCGGAAAAAGTGAAATCCCATAAGATGGTCCCAGTGGGAGTGAGTGAAAATCATCGTGTACCGGTTCCGATTTTCGGCGAGCAGCAGGTTGCCGAGTCGCCTGATACCGGTTCCGGCATCGACAAGCACTATTTCATCGGTTCTGGTTCGTATCTCAAGGCAGGTGGTGTCGCCGCCGTATATGAGATAGTGTGCCCCGGAAACGGGTATTGAACCGCGCGCACCCCAACACCTAATGAACATGGTGAATCCCTTTTTCTGAATTTTTATTACCATTCGAGAACGATACCGAAACAGACATAATTCGATACGAAAACCCTATCGACGCGTCGACAATTTCGCCTCCCCCTGTCATGAAAATATGCATCGTCGACCTCCGTTCCGTCAATCCTTATCATCCCGGGGAGGACCCGTCAGAGGTGCAACGGAGTCGAGCCGGAATGTAACGAGGAAGGTCGATACCCCACGGGAGTGCGATGGCTCGTGATGATCGTGCCGGCGCAGTTCATCGGCGCGAGGGCTGTCTTGCTTTTCGGCGACTTTTGTCAGGTATAAACGTTTGCCGTGGTATCCTGCAGCTCCCGTCTCCACAAAGATGTAGGCTGCGTGAGGGTTTTCCGCGATGTTGGCGTGGCTCTTTTTGTCGGCCATAAGAAAGACCACGGTCCCATCGGTCATCACGTGTGGACGGGCATAAAGGGCTACGTTGGGACGGCCATCGGCGTCTGCCGTGGCGAGGATGCCGATACCGGACACGGATTCAAAATAATCGGCGAGTTCCATTCTGCGTTCTCCCTTTCGGATAGTTGTTTTCGTGGTCCAACATGAAACGCGAACAGCCGCTGCGGATTGTATTAACGTGACCAAAAGACTGATACTGCTATTTATACCCGTTATTTATTTTCAGTGCAACAATATCTCCCGTGTCAACGCCAAGGTCTCCGGCGATGAGATGACACTTCGCCATCAGCAGAAAATAGAGATTGACGGTCGCGGCGTTACTGAGGGCCTCGTAGTTACCCTGACCCTTGGATATGACCACATCGTACCGGGCGAGCCGTGATCGGAAGTCGTCATCTGTCCGATCATCGTGGGAACGATTCATGTCGACGGTATCGATTTTGAGAGATGGCGTCGGGTGTAACCCCGCGGAGGCGGCATCGTCTCGCGTTGCGTCATTAATGATGGGGTGGGCCTTGACAAAAAGGTGCCAGTCCTTGTCACCGTAGAGGTCGGTGACCGTTTCCATAAAGAGCCGGTCACAAACGATTTCACCCGCATTATCGGCAAGGTAAGCGATTGTTTTCGCTTCCTTCAGGTCCCTTTTAAGGACAGCGACGTCGTTCACGGCGAAACGGCGCTGATGAACCGTTTCCATCGTTTCGGCGAAATCGAAACGGGTCAGAGCGCCGTAATCCATAATATTGCCGGCTATGGCAATTTCCACGGCCCGGTGAAGCGGGTCGGCATGATGAACGATGGACTCCTTCATGGTGTCGTACAGTGCGAGGACGGTTTCATTGCTCAATTCCTTCTGTTTCTTGTAGGGGTCGTCTATGCCGAGAACATCCATTACAGTGAAATGGACGCTGCAGGCGATATCGGCGGGTGTCGTCTGCCACGATTGTTCGTCGACGACTTTCAGTACGGAGCGGAGAACTTTTTCGTGAGTGGTCCTGTCATCGGTGCAGAAACGTGCCGCCTGAAGGGCCTGCCGCATGAAACAGGGTATACAATCAAGCCGGGTTTGCATAAAAGATATCCTTTCTGAAACAGTACAGAGAAAAACCCGGATTGCCGTGCCTCTCTCGATGGTTTCTTCCATACCATATTGCGATGAACAAGAAAAGGAGGTGATGGTCGTCAAAAATGCGTTGACCCTCCGGAGTGATGTTTCCTATAGTGAAAAGCATCGTCACGTGAAAGGACCGTGAATCATGAAAATCGTTATGAATGAAAACACTGATCGTCATGGCGGCGGACACGATGATACGATCGAAGACGCACTCCGTTTTCATCAATCCCTGCCCGGGTACCGGCGTACCCCTTTGTGCCGTGCCGACGCCATCGCCCGTAGGATCGGTGTCCGGTATCTTTCGGTAAAGGATGAAGGTGCGCGCTTCGGTATCAAGGCGTTCAAGTCGCTTGGCGCGTCCTATGCCATATATCAGATCCTCAAAAAAATGAGCGGCGGATCGCTGGAGCCTCAGGAGTTTTTTTCCGACGAAGGACGTTACTGGGCGAGAAACATGGCTTTTACCTGCGCAACTGATGGAAATCACGGACGGGCCGTTGCCTGGGTGGCCCGGCACCTGGGAAGGCCCGCTTTTGTGTACATGCCGGGGGGGGCGGTCCCGGCACGCATCCAAGCCATTGAGAGTGAAGGTGCGGTGGTAACCGTTATCGACGGGGGGTATGACGAAGCGGTGCGTCACGCCGCGGATGCGGCGGTGCGTGAGGGACGGACGGTGATCGCCGACGTGGGATATCCGGGATACACAGACATTCCCCTTTTCATTCAGGAAGGGTATCAGACGATCTTTGCCGAATGCCGCGTGCAGTTACAGGAAGGGGGCGTGCCCGATCCGGATTGTGTCTTTATTCAGGCAGGTGTCGGTGCCTTCGCCGCCGCCGCCGCGACTTTTTATTTCAAGGGAGACACGACAGCGCGGCTTGTCAGCGTAGAGCCGGAAAGGGTAGGATGCCTCCTGCATTCCGTGGTCGTGAATGACGGTAAACCGCACGGCGTCCCGCCGGGCGGCGAAACCATCATGGCCGGTCTGAACTGTGAAACACCGTCCACGACGGCGTGGCCGCTGATACGGGACCGGTTCGATGCCTTTATGACGATTGAGGATTCCTATGCCGAGGAGGCGATGCGCTTGCTTGCCCATGAGGGGATCGTGGCGGGTGAATCGGGCGCGGCGTCGCTGGGCGGAATGCTTGCCTTGTGCCGGGAAACGAGAGCCTCCATTAAAGAGAGACTGGGCATGCATCCCGACGCATCGGTCCTCATTATTAATACGGAAGCGGACACTGACCCTGACGGGTATCGCCGTATAGTAGGGTTTCCGGCGGAAAAAGTGACCCGCAGGACTGCATGTGTATCATAGGTGAAGAGATGACGCGCATACCTTGTCCCTTAACCGCCCTTCGAGCCACTGCATGACAAGAGAGCACAGGCCGGTGAGGACGAAATACATGAGGGTAATGGTGATCCAGACTTCGAAGGTGAGATACGTCGCCGACATGAGTTCCATTCCCTGGAAGGTCAGCTCCTGGATGGAAATGACGGAGACGATGGCGGAATCCTTGATTGTGGAGATGAATTGACCCGCGATTGGGGGGATAACACGACGGACGGCCTGTGGCATGATGACGTGCCAAACTTGATGAACTCGTGTTAAGCCGGAGGCGGCGGATGCCTCCCATTGTCCCTTTTCGATTGATTCAATTCCCGCCCTGATGATTTCCGTGATATAGGACCCCTCGTAGATGACGAGGGTGATGAGCGCCGAGAGAAACGCCGACAGATTTTCCTTCTCGGTGAAAAAGATGGAGACAAGGTCCTGAATCCACGGCGGCATCCTTCCGAGGAGTCGTTCGATACCGATCAGGGACATGATCTGTTCGCCGATAAAAAAATAAAAAATGAATATCAGAACAAGGGGAGGAATGTTCCGCGTCAACTCCACGTAAATCCTTGCGGCAAGGCGTATGGTCAGGCGATGACTCGTCCTGAGAAGCCCCATGACCGTTCCGAGAAGAGTTGCCAGAATAATGGTCCAGAAACTCAGCTTGATGGTGGTAATGAATCCTTGCATGAGCAGGTTCAGTGTCCACCGACCGGTTTGTTCGTCATACCGGATGAGATACTGGGGAATGACGGACCAGTTCCAGTGGTAGTTGAGACCTGTCGTCACACGGTGAGCGAAGAAGACGATAACGCCCGTGACAAAAACATAGACGGCAATGTCGAGTGTGGTAATGGGGAGTCTTCTTTCCATGGCGGAACCCGTTTCCATATATCGAAAGGCGGACCGTCGATGATTTAACGACGGGCATGTTCCTCTATCCGTAATCGATTATTGTATCTGGTCTTCCCAGTCCCTCGTTTCGAACCAGTACTCCTTTCTCTCTGTGAGCCATCCCTCGGCGTTGACGACACGAATCCAACTGTTGAAGTAATTCAGTGTATCCACGTCTCCCTTGGGTATGGCGAATCCGATAGGTTCCTTGGTGAATGTGCCCGGGAGGGGAAGAAACAGTTTGTCGGGATACTTCAGTGCTTGGAAGGCGGGCATGGGTGCCGAGGCGACCACGGCATGGACACGGTTGTTCAGGAGTTCCTGTACCGCCTGTGATTCATCGTCAAAAAGTCGGAGCTTCGCCTCTGGCATGTATTTCTTAGCGGCCGTCGCAGCGGTGGTGCCGAGCCTGACAGCGACCGTCACACCAGATCTGTTGAAATCGCTCAGTGATGAAAACCCTGCCGCCATTTCCCTGTGGGCAACGATGGACATGCCCGTATAGTCATAGGGAATTGAAAAATTAACCTTGAGGTTTCTGTCAGCCCGGATACCCATACCCCCGATGATAACGTCAAATTTCCCCGTCAGGAGTGCCGGTATGATGCCCGACCATTTCGTGGGAATGAACTGAACGTCGACGCCCATATCATTGGCAAGGCGACGGGCGACATCGATCTCGAAACCGATGAGCTCGCCTTTTTTATCTTTCATTGCCCAGGGGAGGAATGTGGACATGCCGACCTTGAGAACGCCGCGGCGGTGAATCTCCGCGATCAGGCTCTTCTGTTCATTTTGCGCTTCTTTAGTTTTCGTTTTTTCGCCGCACCCGCACACGAGCAGGATTGCAAGGATACAGACAAGACTTAGAAACACTATCTTCTTCATCGCTCCCTCCTTGACAGACATTTTTTCGCAGACAATACTTCTCTTACGTAACCTGAATTTTCCTCTCCATAACGCCGACAAGGTAGGAAAGAGTCAGTGTAACCGCGAGATAGAGAGCAGCCACGGTGAACCAGATTTCAAAGGCGAGAAAGGTCTCGGCGACAATAGCTTGGCCCTGCATGGTCAGATCGTAAATGGCGATGGTGCTCACCAGGGCGGAATCTTTGATCAAAGAAATGGCCTGGCTCGTGAGCGGTGGAAGCACCCGCCGCATTGCCTGGGGCAGCACCACGTGGCGGTAGACCTGAAAAGAAGATAAACCCTGACTGAAGGCGGCCTCCCACTGGCCGGTGTCGATGGAGATGATGCCCGATCTGATAATTTCCGCAATGTAGGCGCCTTCAAAGAGGCTGAGGGAAAGAACAGCCGAAGTGAAGGCGGTTATGCCAATAATGGGTGAGATGACGAAATACATGAAAAAGAGCTGGGTTAAGAGAGGTGTGTTGCGAATAAGTTCGATGTACCCCCGGGCCAGTGCTTTGGCTCCGAAAGAATGGGAAAGGCGGAACAGTGCGGCCACAAGACCAAATGTGAAGGCAAGCAGAAGGCTGACACCGGTAATGCGAAAAGTAACGGCAAGGCCCTGAAGGAGGACTCCCGGTGTTACCTGCCCCTCCCTGATAAGGAGCAGGTAGTGACCGACGCGATACCAGTGCCAGTCATACCCGAGCTTTTTGATGCCGAGTTGGATAAGCCACACTACAACAATCAGAAACAGAAGAAACTTTGCCGTGTCGAATGCGATGCGTCCGGGGGATCGTTGTATCATGAGTGTTCCTTACTGACATAGTTCCATCCAATACTGTCATATTATGCCGTATTTGCCGATGGTTGTGCAACTTTTTTCAGTATGGAGCGGGTGTAAACGAAGGTGATGACGGCGGCGCTCCAGTTGATGGCGAATATGCCCCACCAGATGCCGATGATGCCGCAGTGAAGAACGTCGATAAGGAAAGTGAAAACGACAAGTGGGAGGATGAGTTGGCGGGCGATACCGATCCAGATACCGTAGAGAGGTCTTTTGATACCCTGAAGTGCCGCGATGGACAGAAAGAGTATGACGTAGGCATAGAAAACGAGAGATCCGATACGAAGGTACACTGTACCAATAGCCTGGACGGAGACATCGTCGGTAAAAAGTATCATGAGATACGGTGACAGTACAAACACGATAATCGTACCTGCCGCCATGAAATAGAATCCGTATCGGAGACACCGATACAACGTGTCATCAATGCGGTCGAATCGTTTGGATCCGTTGTTATGGGCAATCAGTGTCAATGCCGCCGTATTGAGGCCGATTGTCGGGAGAAGGACGATTTGTTCGATCCGCGTGGCGACCCCGTAGGCGGCAACAGCGGCCTGACCGAAGGTGCTGGCAAAATAGGTGATGACAAAAAAACCGATACCTACCGTGAGCATGCTGATGCTCGCCGGGAGACCCTGATGGGCAATTTGCATGAAAGGCGTTCGATGGGGAATGATTTCGTGAAGCCGCCGGTCCCTGAGGAATTGCTGCTCATAGACCTTCATGGATAGATAAACACCGCCGCCGAGCTGAATGAGAATTGTTGAGAGGGCGATGCCCGCAATCCCCAGAGAGGGAACACCAAGCCCCCCCGCTATGAACCAGTAATCAAGCAGGATGTTCACGCAAAACCCGACAATGAGAAAATTGCGATAAGACCGGGTATCACCCAAAGCGGTAAGGATGGCGTTTAACATATAGTTCAGCAAGAAGAAGAGCGTTCCATCGAAAATGATATCCATATAGATAAGACAGTCGTTCAGATAGACGTCACGCGCGCCGAGCAGTCTGAAGAGGGACGGTGCGGCGAGGAGGCCCGCCACAACGACAATCATCGACGTAATGGCGCCGAAGGTCAGTCCTTGGAGGGCATATTGCCGCGCCGCCGTGGTATCGTCGGCGCCGAGTGCATTGCCAATGAGTGCCGTCGTACCGGCGGACAGGCCTGAACCGATGGCGATGATAATAAAAAAAACCGGTACCGTCAGGGACAGGGCGGCGAGGGCCTGTGTTGATATGGTACCGGCATAAAACGTATCCACCACATTGAACATGGTGTTAAAGAAGAAACCGACGCTCACCGGTACGGCAAGACGCCAGATGAGACGCGGAACCGGTTGCGACGTGAGGTCAGCGCCGCGTAACGGGGTGTGATGAATGGTATCCATCGTACATGATGCTCCATGTATTTGATTTTACGGCCTTCCATCCCGTTTTCGCCCCTGGTTCAGGCTATTTCCCCTTGAACTGCCACATTCTCCAGGGGAGATATTCCGGCGTAGACGAAGGAAAGACGCCGTCGCGGGCGAGCCTGACATCCTCGAGGGAGAAAAAGGCGCGGGGATTGAACTGTTGTATGGAATCCGTCACTGATGGAACGTCTTTCCTCTTAATGATGGTGAAGATGATTTTCACCGGTCCCCGTGCTCCCTCGGCATTCACGACAGTGACGCCGTAATTGCGTGAACGGAGGTATGCGATAAGTGCCGATGCATCTCCCTGGGTGATCGTCCTGAGGACGACTTTCCCCACAGCGAGGCGCTCTTCCAGGATGATCCCTACGTAATTGCCGGCGGCGAAGCCGAGGGCGAAGACAACGTAGTAGAGAATATTCGTAATATTGTTCATGATCTGGCCGATCGCGAAAAGCCACACGAGGACCTCGAAGAAACCGAATACCGGGGCGAGGTATTTCATCCCCTTGGAGATGTAGATGATGCGGATCGTTCCGATGGACACATCGATAATGCGGGCGAGGAAGATCAGGACGGGAATAACGCCCCATATGACGATCGGTGAATCGAATGCGAGAAAAAGGTTCATGTGAAGAACTCCTTTATGCTTTTATAGCGTATGATGCGTTCCGTGCCGTGATGATCGATCACCCACGGGCGGTAACGCGCTCTTCTACACCTTTTATTCGCCGTGTCAACAAAAATAACACCATGTCCATGATATATGATAACATCCTGTGTTTCTATGGTATTTTTTCAAAAAAACCCACATGGCCGTCCGGGTTCATCCCGTTTTTTGCTGTAACGTTTCCGACATGCCGATTGGAAGATGATTTCCGCGTCGAGGCGGCATTATCCGATGAGCGTGGCGAGTTTTCCCGTATCCGTCGTTGGTGTAAGGCACATATTCTCCGTGCAGACGTAGGCCGTCGCCCGACCGTGGTGCAGGGTCATGTCGCGGGTGTAGGGAGCAAGGGAAAGTAGCGGCGAATCTCTGTTCGCTTCGCGGAAAATAAGCAGTGTGCGAGGGTGATACCCGTCACGAACCGCGGAAATCATGTCACACGTGTCCGCGGCACCGTCATGTCCGACAACAACGACAACACGGGACGGACCATACGCGAGGTCACAGGCTATCATGGTCCCCGTATAGGCGGCCGGGTTATGTTCCAATTCTCCGGCATGGTGTCTGGCGAAGCCAAACACCGTGTCTGTGAGCGCCTGATCCCCCGTTAAAAGACCGAGCCGGGCTGCATTCCACAGCACAACGGCCTGTCCGGAAGGAATAGCCATGTCCGCCATTTCCGTGCGGCGTGTGATGAGGGTTTCTCCGTCGTCAGCCGTGAAAAAGAACGAGCTCCTTTCCGGGTCTTCAAAGTGACGCCGCACCACGCCGAGGAGTGTTTGTGCCCGTTCGAGGTAAAGGGGATCATACGTTGCGGCATAGAGCTCAATCAGGCCCCAGATGAAAAAGGCATAGTCATCGAGATAGGCGGGGATGCCCGCCCGACCGTCCACGGAGCGGTGAAGGAGTGTTTCCTCCGGCGTGCGGTGTGCATGCCAGAGAAAGTCGGCGCAGCGGGCAGCGGCCTTTACGTAATCATCGACGAAGAGAATACGTCCCACCGCCGCGAGAGCGGCGATCATGAGGCCATTCCAGTCGGTGAGTATTTTCGTATCGCGATGGGGACGCGTGCGTTTTTCTCTTTCCCGAGAAAGCAGACGGCGTGCCGCGTCCAGCCGCTCGTAAAAAGCATCGGGTGTCATATGACGGCGGCGGGCAGCATCATCGAGGGAATCACGCAAGAAAAGGATGTTGGCGTTGCCCCTATCGCCCGCATTTTCCATATGTAAATTGCCCTCGTCACGGATGGTGAAGACGTCTCGTATTAATCGGGCTTCGTCTTTTTCCAGAACGGTTTCAATCTCGTCGGCATGCCAGAGATAGTATTTTCCCTCCACGCCGTCGCTGTCGGCGTCTTCCGCTGTGTAAAAGGTTCCCTCGGGCGATGACATGTCGCGGAGTACGTAGCGACATACCTCATCGGCCGTTTGCCCATAGGCGATGTTCCCCGTCGAGTGGAATGCCTCCGCATAAACGAAAGCGAGAAGGGCCTGATCGGAGAGCATCTTTTCAAAGTGCGGCAGTCGCCATGCGGCATCGGTGGAGTAGCGGTGAAAGCCGAAGCCGATGTGGTCGTAGATACCGCCGGCACGCATGGATAACAGCGTTTTTTCAACCATCGCGAGGGCGTCTTTGTTGCCGGTGCGATGGGCATATCGGAGCAGAAATATGAGGTGGTGGGGAACGGGAAATTTCGGTGCCGTGCCGAAGCCGCCGTGGTCATGGTCGTAGACATATGTGAGATGTCGGAAGGCCCCTGTAAGAAACTCTTCGATAGCCGGCTCGCAGGTACTTTCTTCCTGTGTCCGGACATTCAACAGTTCCGTCATCCGTTCGGCCGCCGCGATAACAGTTTCTCTCTGCTCGCGCCAGAAGACGGCAATACGGGGAATGAGGTCCATCAGTCCGGTGAGGCCCGCCCGGCTCTCTTTCGGGATGTACGTGGCCGCATAGAAAGGTTTCTTCTCAGGAGTCATGATGACGGTGAGCGGCCAGCCTCCCGTGCCTGTCATCATCCGGCATGCCTCCATGTAGACGGCGTCGATATCGGGTCGCTCCTCACGGTCCACCTTGACGGATATGAATGTTTCATTCATGAGTGCCGCCACGGTGGGGTCTTCGAAGGATTCCTCCGCCATGACGTGACACCAGTGGCAGGTGGAATAACCGATGGAGAGAAAAAGGGGTTTGTCTTCAGCTTGTGCCCGTTCGAAGGTTGCATCTCCCCACGGGTACCAATCCACGGGATTGGCGGCATGCTGACGGAGATAGGGGCTCTTTTCATGGGCGAGGTGATTGACGTGCGTGGTGTTACGGTGGTGGGGCATGGCGGGCACGCGCTCCATTTCGCGGCTGGACACCGTGAGATTTTCTACCGCTTCTCCTCTTTTATCATTACGGCAAGGGAATGGAAAGAAGATTACACGCCGCGGGCATGTGGCACCACACAACGAGAATAAGTCGAAGTAACTCGGTACACACCTCCGCAGGTATTCACGGAGGGGCCGTATGACGGCTCACGGGTCAAAGGCTACACGCAGTTTCACCCTGAGCAACGCATTACAAAGACAATATAAACGTGCTCACGATCGGGATAAGGGGATTACGAAATGGCGTCGTATCCGCTATTTGACCGGTCCGATCGGGAGAATTGTTTTCCCGTACACGTCGTTAAGTACCTGTGCCAGCGCGGTGTATATGGCGGAGAATCCGCAGAAGATACCTTCGTAACCGGCGAACGTCTTGATAGCGGCACTACCGGATGCATCACCCCAGGCGAGCAGGAAGAAGAGAATCGCAAGAGACAGGAAGACGACTTGAAGCGCGCGGTTAAGCCGCAGTGTGCCGATGAACATGACGAAGGTAAAGAGCCCCCACATAAAGAGATAAGAGGCCATGGCCGTGCTCGAAGGGCCGTCCCACCAGCCGTACTTGGGAATGAGAAGCAGAAAAACCAGGGTCAGCCAGAAGAGACCGTATGAGCAGAATGCCGTCGTCCCGAAGGTATTATTCTTTTTCCATTCCAGAAGTCCGGCAAATATCTGGGCGAAACCACCGTAGAAGATGCCCATCGCAAGAATCATGGAATCAAGGCCGTAGAAACCGGCGTTGTGAAAATTGAGCAAGACAGTTGTCATTCCGAAGCCCATCAAACCAAGGGGCGCCGGGTTGGCTGTGTTATCAAGGATCGTCACAGTGTCTTTTTCCATATAATGTTACCTCCTCAAAAAAATATAATACAGCTTGTGAAACTGCGTGTAGGCATGATCATACTGCTTCAATGGTTGAGGTGGGTTTTGTTGTTATATTATATGTGACGCTGACTATGTCCGTGATATCAGCCGTTATGGTATTGCTGAGCCGCTCCAGCTGTTCAAAGGGAAGCCGGGTCGGCGTCGCAGTTTTAGCGTCGGTACTGTCCCAGCAGCGGATCTCGATCTGGAGACCGAAATCCCTCGCGCCTCCCCGTATGCCCGTTACCCTGTCTTCGTGGAGTATGGCAAGATATTGAAAGGCGCCGCTACCGGATAATTCGTCTTCAACGATTTTTGTTGCTCGACGCACGAGTGCCACCCGTTCACGCGTTACCTCACCGATAATACGCGTCGCCAGTGCCGGTCCGGGGAAGGGCGGCCGTGTATAGATTTCCTTCTGTAGGCCCAAGGTCTCGCCGACTTTTCTGATGCCCGTTTTCCTCAATTCGATAAGGGGCTCGATGATCTTATAACCGAAATGTTTTTCCGGGTCGATGCCAAGTTGTTCCAGTATGTTATGCTGACGCTTGATGCCAGCCACGGTTTCCTCGATGTCCGTGTAATTCGTGCCCTGGAGGAGATGATGGGCACCGCTCTCTCGAACAACTTTTCCAAACACGGTGCGGTAAAAGGTCTGCGTGATGGCCTCGCGTTTATCTTCCGGGTCCGATAACCCCTTGAGCGCGTTGAAGAACTCGTCCGCGGCATCGATGATTTCCACATGGACGCCGAGTTCCTGAAACCACGACACGATTTGTTCGGGCTCATCCTGCCTCATAAGACCGGAATCAATAAAATAGGACTTGAGCCGGTCACCGAGGGACTTGTGTCCGAGCATGGTGACTACCGACGAATCAACACCTCCTGAAAGGGCGTTGACGGCCGTGCCCTCACCGACTGCAGTGGCGATCTCCGTCGTTTTAGTGGTAATGAACTCGTTGACGTCGAGTTTCTCAAAGGGAATTTCCCGTACGGTCATGGATTGACTCTCCTTTCTGAGTGGGGTGTAAAGAGCGACAATAAATTCACTGGGTGAATTGATTATTTCGATAAACGAATGATGCACACTTCCAGTGCGTGCCTCTATCGCCAAGGGATGATTGAGGGGTGTCCCCTGATGTGATTAACCGAAGTTTTTACAGCGATCTCACAAAATCACCTTCCAGCGGCAAGACAAAAAGTTCCTTTTACGGTGTCGTTGTCCTGACATATGGCGCACTCCGTAATGCCGCCGCACTGTGCACCCGGCGTATGCCCGGATGAGATCTGCTCCTTTTTATCCTTTTTGCCGCTCTTAATCAACCTTTTTTGTCTTTTCCATCGTTAAAAAAAACAGGAGGAGTGACGGAATGACAAAAATGACGAAAATTGTCGAGAAGAGCAGGCCTCCGAGGATGACGCTTCCCAACCCCCGGTAGATTTCGGATCCGGGACCGGGCGACACCACCAGGGGCAGCATGCCGAAGGTGCTGGTAAAGGTCGTCATGTAGATGGGGCGCAGACGGGTCCGCGTTGATTCCAGGACCGCCATGTGCGGGGTCATACCGTAAACCCGGATATTGTTCAATGCCTGATGAACGATAAGGATCGCGTTATTCACAACCACGCCGATAAGGATGACAAACCCGAGCATGGTCAGTATGTCCAGAGGATGGTCGGTGAAGAGATTGACGACTTTCAGGCCCACGAACCCGCCGGCCGCGGCAAGGGGCAACGTAAACAGAATGATGAGGGGATAAATGAAGTTGTTGAAGAGTCCGCTCATGAGCAGGTAGATAATAATCGCAGCGAGAAGGAAATTCCACTGGAGTGTTTGTCGTGCCTGTTCCAGTTTTCCCGCTTCACCGCTCAACGATACGGACAGGGATTCCAGGGCCCCCTGGCCCTGCAAAACGGGAATGAATTCGTTCTGGATGCGGTCGATTGCTTCCTCCAGAGAGACGGTAGCCGGCGGGGTGACCTGCAGTGTAACGGTTCTCCGTCGTTCAAGGTGTCGTATCTGGTCGGCACCTGCCGTGTATTCCATTGTGGCCAGCGATGAGATAGGCATGACCGTTGCCTCCGGGGTAGCGATGCGCGCGGCGAACAGGTCCTCCGGTGTCGTAAAGTCTTCATCTGCTCCCTTTAGGACGATATCGATAAGTTTTTCGCCCCGCTGCTTGAAATCGCTGATATCGCGACCGTCCATGAGCACATCGATGTTAACGCCAAGATCGGAGGGTGACATGCCAATGGCCGCGAGTCGTTCCCTGTCGGGCACGATGGATATTTCCGGGTAGAGGAGTTGGAGTGAGGGACGGGGTCGTATTTGAACGTCATTCATTGAATCCCGTATTTTTTGTGTCACCGCCGACGCACCGGCGATGATTTCTTCGAGATCATGGCCGCTGATGTCCACATCGATAGTTCGACCGCCGCCCATCCGTGTTTGAAAGATGCCTGCCTGGTTGCTGATCCCGGAAATGCCGGGTATGTCGTTCATGACGCGTCTGAGAAGGGGAACAAGTTCCCCCGCGCGGTCCTCGTGGGTGCTCATTGCCCCCATTAACATGATTCTCTCGTGACCGATGTAAAAAAGATTCCTGATACCGGGCAGGTCATCGCGATCTTTGCTCATATGGGGCTCAAGGGTCGAAAAAATATGGTCGCCGATGCGTGTCCTCTCCTCGAGGGAAATGCCGGGAGGCGGATTCATGATGTTCAGAACGAAGTTTCTGTTTCCCTGCGGCAGGTATTCCATTTTCGGGATGATCAGCCATGTGACGAGAACGGCGGCCCCGGTGAGAAAAAACACTGTCGCCACACGCCTCTTCCCGGTGATGATCGCTCCTTCAACGGCGCTCATGATAATATCAATCATCCGTGACCCCGCCCGTGTCAGGACCGTTTCCCGCTTCTTTTTCTGTGACGTGGTGAGCCCGAAAAGCTTGTTGGCGAATGTGGGAATCACCGAGATGGAAATGAAGAGACTCAGTGTAATGGCGCAGGAGACGGCGATGGCGATATCCTGAAAGAGTTGTCCCGCTTCTTCCTCCATGAATACGACGGGCAGGAAAACGGCGATGGTTGTCAGTGACGATGCCAGGATGGCCCCCCAGACCTCGCGCGTGCCCTCATAGGTATATCCGTACGGATCTTTTCCCATCGTACGGTGGCGGTCGATATTCTCAAGGACGACGATGGCGCTGTCGAGCAGCATGCCCACGGCGAAAGAAATACCCGCCAGCGAAATAACATTCAAGGTCCTGCCGAAGAAATTCAGGAAGAAGAACGTGCCGATGATGCTGATGGGTATTGCCGTTGCCACGACGATGGTCGACCGCAGGCTCCGCAGGAACATGAGCAGGATGAGGATGGCCAATACGCCGCCGATAAGGATATTCGTTCTCACGAGGCGAATCGACCCCATGATATAGGGCCTCTGGTCGTAGGTCCAGCGGATAAAGAGTTGCTTCTCTTTGAGAATCGTATCGTTGAGCCGGCTTACCGTTTCCTCGACATCGTCCGTCATTTCGAGAACATTCGCGCCGGGTTCCGGTTTGATGCCGAAACCGAGCCCCTCCTTACCATTATGGAACACCGCAGCCGTCCGTTTTTCAAAGCCTTCCTTCACAACGGCGATATCGGAGAGATAGATCCGTTTTTCTCCTGTCGAAAGGATGACGACATTCTCTATCTCATCAACCGATTTAAATTCTCCAACCGTCCGTATGCGGAAATCCTTTCGTCCCACACCGAGTTTGCCCGCTGAGACGGTCGCGTTTTCAGATTTGAGAGTCGCGATAACCTGCGGAATAGTCAAACCGTGGACGGCGCATTTATCAGGGTCGCAGATAACGTGAATCTCACGCTCCGTGCCGCCTCCCATAAAGATGTCGGCCACACCGTTGATACGCTCGAAGTACTGCTTGATTTCATCGTCGAAAAAAGTGCGATATTCATAAACGGGCCGCGGATTACCTTCTGTCGCTTCCAAAAAAAGCCAGACGGCGGGAGACGTGGATTCGCCGGTGGCGTTGATGGACGGCCTATCAGTGCCCTCAGGATATGAACGGACTTCGTTCAGTTTGTTTGAAACGCGCAGAAGGGCATCGTCGAGATCCGTTCCCAGGGAGAATTTGAGGGAGATATAACTTCTTCCGTCGTACGCGGAGCTCTCCATTTCCACAAGGCGGGGTATACCTTTCAGGACATCTTCCTGCTTTTCGACGATTTCACGTTCGATTTCATAAGGACTCGCACCGGACCAGGTGGTGCGCACGGTGATTTGCGGGACCGTGAGATTCGGAGTCAGCTGATAGGGCATTCGGAAAAGACCGATAATCCCGAAAAGCAGGACAACGAGAACAATGACGACGATTTTGACGGGTTCTCTGATGGAAAATCGTATGGGATCCATGGAAAAGTCTATTCCTCTATCACGGAAACGGATTGCCCATCGCGGAGGCGTTCCTGCCCCGTAACGATGACGCGGTCGCCGTCGTTTATTGCCTTCCCAATAATGCCTGCCGCATCTTTTTTATATCCGATGACGTTTACGGATAGGGAACGGGCCTCTTTTTCCTTTACAAGAAAGATAGTTGTGTCACCCTTCAGTTGAAGGAGTGCGTCGCGGGGCACAAGAAAAGTACGGTGTTCCAGTCCCGTGGGCAGTTCGACGAACGCTTCCATGCCCTCGAGGAGACCCGTGGCATCAGTTACACGGATTTTGACGGGAAATGTCCGTGTCTTTACATCGCCCCGGGGGATAACGGCATGGACACTGCCTGTATAGTTCTTTTTACCCACCGTTATGGTTACCGTCAAACCGGGATGAATGAAGGAAAGAACACTCTGCGGCACGTTGGTAATGACATCCACAGTATTGTCCCGGGCCATGGTGACGGCGGTATGGCCCGGTGACAACCATTCTCCCCGGGCCACGTTCCGCGCGAGAACGATGCCATCGAAGGGTGCCCGTATGATCGTCTTCTCTCGTTCGATTGTCAAACGGTCGACCTCAGCACTCAATGCGGCTGCCTTTTTCCCCAGTCCTTTGACCAGAAAGCGCTGATCATCGAATTGTTTCTCGGAAATGATCTTTCTGGAATAGAGGACTTCCGTGCGGTTCAGCTCCCTCTTCTCTTTTTCCAGGTCGAAGAGCACCTGTTCATGAAGGGCCTTTTTCGCCCGGATGTTCGTATCAATAAGGTCTGTGTCGAGTGTGATAAGACTGTCGCTTCTTCGATAGCGGTGTCCTTCTTCACAGTGTATACCTGTGACGGCACCGCTGATTTCCGTTGAGACGTCTGAAATTTCGGGATAGTAGACTGTTGCAATAAAACGGTCGGTCGGTGTGATCGTTCCCGTTTGTACCGTTGCGACAACCACTTTTGCCGCTGGTTTTTCACTTTTTGCGAAGAGCTGTGTCACCGTAAAGCCAATAAGAAAGATGACGAAAATGCCGTAAAAAATCCTTTTGATCACACTGCGCCTCCTGATGGCATTAAGCAATACTGTTTAATGGCGCATATAGCACCGAAATGACGAGGGGTGCAATATTTTTTCAATGGTTGCCCGAAAAAAGAGGGGGCGTGTCGCCCCCTCATGAAAGTAGTGGTGATAGGCTGGGACGCGGATGCTTTCCTTCAAAGCAATCCTGCGTCGGTTACCTCCTAATACCGGAAGTTCGCTGCCATCTTTGTTTCCTCCGGCAAGTCATCAATGTCAACGATATATACCGTGCCACCGGTGGTAAGGGTATTAATAGCGGCACGGTCGAGAAGGTCTTCACTTCCCGGAATCATATCGTTATGTACCGAGATGTCCCCCGTTTCTGCATCGAAAGAACCCCACTGGTGATATCCTGAGGGAACGAAAAGCGATGAAACACGGCCGTCGAGTGCGGCGCGGACAATGACGGTCACATCACAGGACGACAGACCGGTGCCGGCATTCCTGCGGAAAAGTCCAAAGGCCTCTTCCGTTTTCTCAGATACGTAATCGTCGATAATGGGTAAGGCCCATTTCCTGAGGTCATCATCGGTGACCTCGTCGGGATTCCCCGCGATCGACATGTCCATCAGGAATGGATAGGTGTTCACTTCCCTGAAAAGGGGAAAGAGATAGTCCACACCGGCGAAAATGAGGAAGGCACGGCTGTTTTGCAGAAGTTTGCGGAGTGCTTTGTCGACAAGTTTGAAATACTGAAGGATATTCGCCTTCGTGTCTTCCGCTCCCGTATGGAGTTGAAGGCGTTTTTCAACAGAGTCCAAATTCAGGGCATCAACCATATTGTTCGGCAGTCCCACCGGCGTGACATCCTCCGCCATGTGCCGGGTGCATTGAATGAGCCGGATCGTATTCTGGCTGATGGCGAGAACATAAAATGTGATATCCTCACCGAAGAATGGGATGAGGGGCTTCAAGTGAAAACGGTCGCTTACCATAACCAGTTCCTCACAATGCCGGGGAAGCCGGTAGTGGCGAAAAAAGTTGTCGGAGACGAAAGCGGCAAACCCCTCGGACTGATTCTGCCAGAAGGGCATATCGTGGATCAGTTTCGTTGCGGAGGAAAGAAAATCCTTTGCCTCCGCAGCTTTCATTCCCTGTGTAATAAGGGTTTCTTCCGATTTTCTGAGCAGATTCTTGTATCGGATCTGATTTTGCTGGGTTTCCGATCCCCTTCGCAGGGTGGGCATGTACAAAGACACGCACGTTCCTCTTTGACGTTCCATGAGGAACGTCACGTCTTCCAGTGAAACGACTAAATATGTCATGAAAAGGACCTCCTATGTGATCGCCCGGCGGGGCTTTGCAGCATCTCCCCGCCGGGGAAGGTACTGATAATTACAGGAGGGATGTAAGGGCTTTTAGAACAAGCTCTATATTTTCCTCGGTACAGGAGTGACCCATGATGCCGATGCGCCAGATCTTGCCTTTCAACGGTCCGAGGCCGCTGCCGATTTCGATATTATAGTCGTTGAGCAGGCTTTTTCGCGTTGCCGCATCGTCGATGTCCGGGGTGAGTTTTACCGCATTAAGCATCGGTGTCCGGTATTGTTCCTCTACGAGCATTTCCAGACCCAGTTTGTTGAGCCCCTCGACGAGTTTGGCGCTCATCGCTTTGTGCCGCGCCCACCGTTCTTCCAGGCCTTCCTCGAGAACGAGTCTCAGTGATTCCCTCAGGGCATAGACCATGCTGATGGGGGCCGTATGGTGGTAAACACGTTCCGGGCCCCAGTATTTTTCAAGCATCGTCATGTCGAGATACCAGGACTGTACTTTTGATGTGCGTTTGCGGATCTTCTCAATCGCCCGTTCGTTGAATGTAACGGGTGCCAGTCCCGGAGGACAGCTCAGGCACTTTTGAGTACCGGAATAGCAGACATCGACATCCCACTCGTCGATTTTGATGGGAGCGCCGCCGAGTGATGTGACGGCGTCGACAAGCAGGAGAGCGCCCTGATCGTGGACAATGCGTGATATTTCATCAAGGGGCTGCAGAACCCCGGTAGACGTCTCCGCGTGAACGATGGCCACGATCTTCGCGGGGAAATCCTTCAGGGCATCGCGAACCTGATCGGGCTGAAACGGGGTTCCCCACTCCGCATCAATCTTCTTCAAAACGCCGCCGCACCGTTCGACAATGTCGCACATGCGTGTTCCGAAGACACCATTGACACAAACAAGTACCTCGTCACCGCTTTCGATGGTATTGACAAGGGCCGTTTCCATGCCGGCGCTCCCCGTCGCCGAGATGGGTACGGTGAAGCGGTTTTTTGTCATGAAAACATTGCGCAACATTTCCTGAACTTCTTCCATGATTTCCAGGAACACGGGATCGAGGTGACCGATCATCGGCTGTGCCATTGCCTGAAGGACACTGGGTGCACAATTGCTGGGCCCGGGGCCGAGAAGGACACGGTTCGGTAACGACAGGTCTGAATACGTTTTTTTCATAATCGTTCCTTTCCCTAACGTGTAATGTGTGTCTGGAGCCGGAAGGAAATTACCTTTCACGGCATATCATTATTATTATCGGAAAAACAACCTCATGAGCGGTGTAATTCCTGCTTCGTGATCAAATTACTGTAGACTTTATCGTGAAGAGGAGTAGGAATGGCAAGCGCCTTCCCCGACCGTATGACAGAGCCGATAAAAAGGTCAATTTCCGCTTCACGACCCTTCTCTACATCCAGTTGCAGGGACGTTTTCGTTTCAGAGGGGAAATTCGCCGTCATTGCCAGTGATGTATCCACGATATCGGACGGTAGGATGATGGAACGTTTCCGTGCGATTGCCTCGACCTCTCTCATCATGCCCGTAAGCATTGTTCTATCCTTTTCATCATTCATGATTTCACCGAGGGTCTTTTCACGCATCGCCGTGATGCCTGCCAACGGTCCGATAAAAAGAAATTTTGTCCACACATCGCGTTCTATAGTGTCGGACAGATGGGCGGTGATGCCCGCGTCGGTGAATATCTTCTCGATGTGACGGTACGGTGTAGTATCCCCGTGGGTCGGTCCGAAAACGAGTTTGCCGGCCCCGCCCACGTGTTCGATTGCCCCGGGCGAAGCGATATGACTGCTGATGTAGACACACCCGTTCAGGATAGTGGCCTGGGGGAGAATCCCGGCGAGGTGCTCCGCGGAATCGACGCCGTTTAACAGTGGGATTATAATGCTGTTATCGTGGATCGATGAGGCAATAGAATGGGCCGCATCCGGGAGTCCGTATCCCTTGACGGCAACGATAACAAGATCGTATGGCCCGTAGTCTGACGGATCGTTTGACGCGCCCGCCGGATGAGCGGTCCAGGTTTCACCGTCCGATGTGACGGTCAACCCCTTTTCTTTAATTGCTTTGAGATGATCCCCCCGGGCGATGAAAAATATCTCATGCTCGCCTTTGTCGGCGAAACGACGGGCGAGTTTGCCCCCGTAGAATCCGCCGACTCCCCCCAAACCGACGACTGCTATTTTCATATTGTTCTCCCCTCGTGCGACCCGTTGCCCGGCCACATGCACCGATCAGAATGTAAAATGGTGTGATAGGATATACTCGTAAGCACGTGCGTGAATGATACACCCGGCTCACATGCGGCGTGATACAATGATTCATAGTCGTTGTTTCTCAAAAAGACGACACATCCAGTCATAAACCGGTTCACAGTCACGCTTCACCGCTCCTTCCCGGGGGATCATGAATATAAATCCCTTTCTCTGGTCGGGAATAAGAGCAACATGTCTGATCGTGCCGGGATCCCGGTGTTTCATCATGAGTTCTTTCAACGCACCATACATGGATAGTCTATCATAATACAGAAAAAAAGGATATGGGCCCCAAAATATTTCTTCGCGGCTCAACCGGGCGGCGTTTGTGATTTCATGACCGCGAAAGCCGTCGTATGATTTCTCGATGATGTGTCCTTCTCCGGGTGGCGGACAACGCATGTAGAGGGAGATAAAGAGTCGGTCGTTTCGCATGAGATATTTTGAAATGGGTATATACAGGGGAGCATGCCGGGGTAGAAGGGTAATAGTGGCATCAATCTCGTAAATCAATCCTTTTTCACGGTAGTAGAAGTTTGCATGGTGTCCGATGCTGCCACCGATATTGGTGAAGAGTTGATCGTCAGGGCGAAAGACTTCCATAAGTTCCGAAAATGCCGTGTAATAGATTTTATGATTTTTTCTGTGACCGCGACGGAACTGGATGCCGAGAAAAGCACTCATGGCAAAAACGAAAAGGAGAAGAGGAACGGTAAAAATGGAACTCAACGCATTCATGCCCTCACCTCGATGGAGTCGTACGAATACTCATCGAACGGTTCGCCGCATTCGTTGATCGATGGAGGAAAACTTCCGTCCCCGGCGGAAGTTTCTCGCCGGGGACGGAATACCTGTAGGCACATCCTCTCCGGAGGGCGTGTTTCCTCCCATGTGATTAGAATAGCACTGTCAGTGGGATTTGTGAAGGTACTCCGTGCGGCCGTGTCTTATTGCGATACCGCTTCGACGGCCGACGGAAACCAGCGGTAGATGGGGGCGAAATAGTGGGCCACGGTGTCCCGCTTCGGTATCATGAAAACAAAACCTTTCTTCTGATTCGGCACCAGTGCTATATGGCGAATTGTTCCCGGTTCGGGGTTGTCGTCGATCACGGTCATCATGGACTTGCGCGCTTTCGTACCCTGATAATAGAGAACAAACTGTTCTTTGCCCCACATGACCTCTTCCTTTGTCAGTTTTTCGGCATTGGTGATCTTCGATCCACGAAATCCGTTGTACTTCTTTTCTATCAGGTGCACTTCTTCCCGGGGCGGTTTTTTGAGATAAAGGGTAATGAAAAGACGATCGTATCGTCGGGTCATCATCGATACGGGCAGGTACAGCCACGAATGTCTCGGCAGCAGTGTGATCGTCGCGTCCACCCGTGACAGAAAGGCACCCTTTTTCTTGACGAGAAGATTGGCGTGGTACCCGATGGCACCCCCGATATTTGTGAAGCTCTGGTCATCGGGCCGGACGACCTTCATCAGATCGTCAAAGGCGGAGAGAAAGATTTTTCTGTTCTGCCGTCTTCCCCAGAAATATCCGAAAGTGAGGAGGAAACTAAAGGCGATGAAAAGGAAAAAAACGGGCTGATACAGAATGTGTTCGTGGTTTAGCATGAGATCATGTCCTTTAGACGAAGGGTGTTACGATATCTTCGGGAATGTCGTATAGAGCGCCTTTTCCCCTCTCGAGAAGTGTCGGAGCGATGGCAACCCGCTGTACAGGAACCGTGCCGGCAGAGCGTTTCATAGCCGCATCGACAAAATCGGCCATTTCCGTTTTGTCCGCGGTGACCTTGTTGTTAATAAGCAGGCGGAGAGGGAGCTTCAGCTCTTGCAGTCCTTCCATGAGCCGTTCCGATTCGCGCAGGGACAGCAAGTCGGGATTATAGACGAGGACAATGCCGCACTGCGGTCCCTGGAGAATCGTCGTCAATGACTGATAATTTTTATCAAGTCTTTTCAATCGATTCAGCGCGTCGTCGTCTTCTTCTCGATAATTGAGGAGTGTTTCCTGATCGTCGAGAGGACCCCGCAACCGGCGAATGGTATAGCGTTTCTCGAGAATCATGCGACGGATCTGGGACAGGCGCTCGATCCAGGTGATGGTGACCTTGGGGAGTGCGAGAAACCGGAGCGTCAGTCCCGTCGGCGGCGTATCGAAAATAATGTAGTCGAATTCCGTTTCGTTCCGTATGGTATCTTCGATACTGGTGAGGAGGGCGTATTCCTCGATACCGGGTGAATACTTCAGGATGGAAAAATAATTATCCAGGTTGATTGCCTTCAGATAACTGTAGGTGCCCGTCAAGACATTGATTTCCCGCGTCAGGTATTCCTTTGACAGCTTTTGGATATCCACTTCTTTGAGAATCAACGTGTCCGACACCCGGTATTTTTTGTCGTTGAGAGTGATGCCGAAAATGTCTCCCAGGTTGTGAGCAGGGTCGAGAGACACGATGAGAACGCGGTGGTCCCGGGAGAGCTGCCATGCCGATGCGGCGGACATGGTGGATTTGCCCACACCGCCCTTTCCTGTGTAAAATAGAATCTTCATGTTATTAATCGATTCCTATCGTTCCGCACATCTCGGCGAGCATGTCCGATGAGTCTTTTGCGCGTTTGTGGAGAATTCTCAGTTCTCTTTCCATGAACGGCAGCAATTCCACGGCGAGAAAGGTCGGTGGAGAGGGAAAGCCGACAAAAGAGCCGAGGAGGAGCAGGGCGAATATATTTTCCAGCTCCTCCATTTCCATGACCGTCAATGCCGTAACCTGATCACGGTGCGTCGCGTCGAAGTCGCTGAGAAATTTTTTGATAAAAGCTGCCGGTGAAAATTTCATTGCCATACCATTAGCTTATATTTTTTCATTAAAAACCGGTGCACGGCACGCACCGTGCACCGGTGGTTGAGGTTGTGGAGGAAAGGACTAATCCACTTTGTACGACTTCGATTTGATGAAGTCGGCGATGAACACGAAGTTCAGGATGAACATGATCACGAGTATGATCATGACCGTCCATCCGGGAACGGGTTTCGCCGCGATGGCGCCGGGCTGAACGACGATCATGAACCACAGAAGCGCCGCTGTCACCGTAACCCACAGGAGCCATGCGGGGATGACGGCGGCATTGGCGAAGTTGGATTTGAGTTTCTTCGCCACATAGCCGGCGCCCGTCATCAGAGCGATTGCCGCGATGAGTTGGTTCGCCGCGCCGAAGGAGCCCCAGATGATGAGCCAGTTACCGCTGGCCGCCAGGTAGATGCCGATGGCGGCGGGGATGAGGGAGGCGACCCACCGGTTTGTCAGAAAATTATAGAGACCGGTGGCGCTGTCCTTGAAGGGAGCGGCCATCTCGGCGACGCAGTAGCGGGCGAGTCGGTTCGTCGTATCCAATGTGGTCATGGCGAATGAGGCGACCCACATACCGGCGAGGACCTTGACGAACTGCGTCGGAATGAAGGCGAGCCACGTTGCACTCACCATGTCCGCATAGGATTGGACAAAGAGGTTCGCCTTGGAAAGCCCCAGCTTCGCCGATGTGCCCGTAAAGGCCTCACCCCAGTTTGCCGCCGTGAGGGCGAATTCGACGCCTTTTGCCTCGGCGGCCACTTTCAGGGCCGTGTAGCCAAAGCCGGCGATTGAGACCACGACCACCGTGGAGAGAAAGCCCTCAAGGAACATGGCGCCGTAGCCGATGACAAGGCCGTGAGATTCCTTTTCAAGTTGCTTTGAGGACGTACCCGAGGCCACCAGTGAGTGGAAGCCCGACAATGAACCGCAGGCGATGACGAGCGGGATGGCCGGCCAGAAAGGTGTCGGTTTGCCTCCCAGGAGCACCGGTGAGAAACTCGAAAATGCCGGTACCTCGAATCCCCGGAACGCGAATATGGCCGCGAGGAATCCTATGAGAAGACCCGCATAAAGGAGCCAGGAGTTCAGGTAATCCCGCGGCTGCAAAAGCACGTTGACGGGGATCGCCGCGGCGATGATAATGTAGAAGAAAAATACCCACATCCACGTCGTGTAGCTGAGTGTGATGGGTGTCACCGTGCCGAGCCAGATGGCGATGCAGAGCATGATGATGCCGATAACGGTGGCCACACCGAAGTTCATCTTCATGCGGTACATGAGAACTCCCAGGATAAGCGCGGCGACGATCTTCCAGGCGTAGGCGGAGGCGATGGCCGGTGTCCTGACGAACATACCGCCCACGATGGCCGCGAATGCAGCAACAACGAGGATCAGAAGGAAGAAGACGATCCAGTAGAAGGCATATCCCGTCCTCTTTCCCATGAGGTCAGTCGCGACAAACTGAATGGACTTGCCGTCATAGCGGACAGACGCCATCAGCGCCAGGTAGTCATGGACGGCACCGATGAAGATGTTGCCGAACCATACCCACAGGAGCGCCGGGGCCCATCCCCAGCAGATGGCTAGCGCGGGCCCGATGATGGGAGCCGCGCCCGCAATGGAGGCGAAGTGATGTCCCAAAAGGACTTCACGTCGCGCGGGAATGTAGTCGACACCGTCATAGAGACGCTCCGACGGCGCCTTCTGATCGTCCGATGCCTTGACGACATCCCGTTCCAGCTTTTTCCCGTAGGTAAAATAGAGAATTAAGTAAATCAGGAAACCAAGAATGATAATGAGTGTTGTCATTATTACCCCCCTTTCAAAAAGGAAAGTTAGTTAGGTAACCACAAAAAAACCTCAACCATAATTGATCCTTCGTAACCAGGGATAACAAAACAAGCACTAGTGCCTGTTTTAGGCGATACTCACGGAGAAAAACACCATTATTGTGTGCCTTTCTCGTTCATTTATTGCCGGTATTTACAATTACCGGGATGGATGGATGCCTACAAGAGACCGCTATATACGTTCTTTCAAAGAACAGAACACACTGTATGTAACGACAACGTGCTCTCGCTGAAACCAAAAAAAATGTACTCCTCTCACCTGCGAAAGTCAAATATTTTTCATGGTTTTGTTGTTTATCTTCAACAAAATGAGGATATTGGACGGTTTTTGACGGACCGTGTTGTTTTACGGGAAGTTGTCCGCAGTGTGACTAGAATATGGGGAGCAGGGTGGTAGTCTTCCTGGTCTTACACGTCCATATGCGCCGGTAACGGTGTGTGTCCGACGAGATTGCCGTTGTGTTGGGGATGAGGATCGATGGTGGGGAAATGGGGTCTCAGTGGTTGCGGTGCTTCGATGGCCCCGCTGTTTCTCACCAGACTGTAGCAGAAATCCGCGAAGAGCTGCCTGTTAAAATGCCCGGTGTCGACTTCCTCTTTCAGAAGTTCAAGTGCCGGGAGGGGGGGCAGTGCGTCGCGATAAGGGCGGAATTCACTGGTAATGGCTTCGGAGCAGTCAATGATGCCGATGAGTTTTCCGATCGGTGAGATGGTGTTTTCCCCATCCGGATATCTCGTTCCGTCAATCCGTTCGTGATGTTCCAGGTCGGCGCGGCGCCGTCAATATGACGGGGTATGGTCATTTTCCCCACGTCGTGCAGAAGGGCACTGAGACGGTAGGAGTTGATCGTGTCCAAGGGAAGATTTTTATAATAACCGTATTCAATAGCCTCGACCATTACCCTGATGGAGTGAACCACCGTCGAGTAATCTTTGAATGCGATGCGGAGAAGATTATTTGTTACATCTGTCTCTCTTGCATAATCGGAAACAAGGATGGCGACGGTCCGGTCCAGACCTTCAAGACTGCCCGTTCGCGGGTCTTTCAGTGATTCTTCCACGACGGCGACGAGTGTTTCCTGTACTCGGGCGAAATCGCCGTTTTTCACCGAATGGGTCAGGTGATTATTAAATTTTCTCCGAAAGTCTTGTAGATCCGGCATCTTAGCCTTTTCGCATATACAAGGCGGCAGGCATGCGATCTTCGGAGATAGGCACATCATTTACGTACATGTCTGCCGGTTTATAGAGGTTATAGCGACTGTCTTTGACTTTTGTGTAAAGAGGTGTGTCACGGTAAAAGTTGACG
>Ga0272443_10001562_pt1 | contig 32740 bp, 31 predicted proteins | sample SSMAcet12_FD_193581 | JGI IMG/M metagenome (GOLD analysis project Ga0272443, IMG submission 193581) | Marine sediment archaeal communities from Little Sippewissett salt marsh, Falmouth, MA, United States - SSM-Acet-12 | ecosystem: Environmental > Aquatic > Marine > Wetlands > Sediment ... | reverse complement strand
ATGTCTTTACATGCATATCAATTCCGATTATTATAGTCATAAGTCAATCCTCCTTTTTTTTGATTGTTAATGAAATCTTATCATAGATTTCATTTTGGAGGGTTGACTTTTTTTTACATAGTAACTCCGCGCCTCCGCGTGATGCCAATTGTGTATCGATGAAGAGTATTAGGTTTAATAATTGTAAAGTTGTTGCGTATTAAGAAAAAGAAACCCCTCTCTTGACAAATGGCATGATAAATGACTATAGTAGTAAAACGAGTTTATCGGAGGTTAATATGAGCGAGATTATAATCTACGGGAAATCCGGTTGACCCTATACCACTAATGCCCGTGAGGCATATGGCGATTCAGCCGTATATATTGATGTGAAAAAAGATTCATCCGGAATGGAGGAGATGATTCGTCACTCTGGAGGAAGACGACAGGTTCCTGTTATCGTGGAAAACGGGAAGGTTACCATTGGCTATGGTGGAACCTGAGGGGTGTAACAAAAAGACGCCGTGTGCGGCTTTTATTAATTATACAAAGATTTAATGTGACTCACCTCATTTACCATGATCACGCATTTGCAGTACCAGTGTATCAATACTTTTAGCCGGGGGAAGGCAAGTCTGTCCCCGGCACACGTGACCGGCAAAATGATCTTCTAGATCACGGTTCAATATGAATACCGTGGCAGGATAATACTCTGCCTGCAGCATGGATATGGTTTTTTCATCAGTCGAAACACTGCCGCCATGAATGAACCAGTCAAGACCTTCAAAAAGAGAAGCCGAAGCATGGGGAACACGTCCCAGAACAGAACTGAAAGACTTGAGAACCTGTTCGGCCCTGTCAAACAACCTGACTTCGCTGGTAAGCAGTGCCATCCGAACCAGGTTGCTTACCGCGATACCATTACCGGAGGGGGTTGCCTGGTCCATGTAGTCCCTTTCCCGTAATGGAATCATAACTGATGAATCTGATGGAGCACTGAAATATCCGCCATCATCTTTATTCCAGAACAGGGAATCAAATTCCACCTGTAATGATAACGCACTGTCAAGCCACAGTGGGTTACCGGGTTCCATGTTGTGAATATCAAGCAATGCCTTTATATAGTACACGTAATCTTCAGATTGAGCATTCTGAGCCACATGTCCATCGTAGTTTAACCTGTGGAGCCTCCCATCCTTGACCTGGTTATCCAGGATAAAACGGGCGGCACGAACTGCCATCTCTGCGAAGTGGTCCTCACCAAAAACCTGGTAGGCCCGCACAAGCCCGGAGATCATGAGACCGTTCCATGCCACAATCAACTTGGTGTCGGTAACAGGGGGAATGCGTCCATCCCATTTATTATTTTTCGCGTCAGAATTACTTCGGGCTGGTTCAAATGTTCGGTTGTGTGTAAATGTTCTTCCGTATCGCCGGGTAAACAGTGCAACAAGAATAGTTTCGATTTCACCGGGAAGTGTACCAGTTTCTTTTCTTTTGAGTACATTGGCTCCTTCAATGTGCCCCTCCCTGGATATTTCGAAATGTTCACCCAGCATGGAAAGCTCATGATCCGAAAGAAATTTTTTCAAATCGGAATATGTCCATGTGTAAAATGCACCTTCAACTGGCTCATTATCATCAGCAGTGACGAAACTGTCGGCGTCCTGGGAACTGTAAAAATAACCATCAGGTGACGTCATCTCCCTCCTGAGCCAGTCAACAGTAAAATTGACCGCCCGTTTGAATGATGGTTCATGCAAACCGTAGCTCCACAGGTTTGACAGGTACTCAATAATAAGACCATTATCATACAGCATTTTTTCAAAATGTGGTACTGTCCATTGGCCGTCGACGGTATACCGGTGAAAACCACCCCCAACGTGATCAAATATCCCCCCGGTAACCATGGCTATACCATGATGATTTGCCGCGTTTCTCAGATCGGAAGCATTCTCAGGTGAAAGCCTGCTGCCACGCAGCACAAGTGAGGCATGAGGGATCATGGGAAATCGTGGTGTATCATTATCGTCTTCACCTGGTGATATTACCTCCAATGCCCTTTGTATACCCGAAAAAAGGAGGTCACCGGTAAGTGAAAAAGAATCAAGTGTTTCAAGTGATGCCGATTTTTTAAGTATATCAACTATCTCACTTTTAAAGTGTTGCAGCTTATCTTTTTCATTGTCATAGAAGCTGCGAACAGAACGCAATACTTCAAGAAAGGCAGGTCTGCCCAGTCGGGGCTCAACGGGAAAGTAGGTACCTCCGAAAAACGGAACCTGGTCTTTTGGAGTGAGAAATATGTTGAGCGGCCAGCCACCCTGTCCTGTCATAACCTGTAACGCCTGCATGTAAACACTGTCTATGTCAGGCCGTTCCTCCCTGTCTACCTTAATTGGAACGAAGTTGTCGTTAATAAATTTCGCGATTTCAGGGTCAGAGAAGGCTTCTCCCTCCATCACGGTGCACCAGTGACAACTGGAATATCCAATGGAAAGAAAAACGGGTTTGTTTTCATTTTCAGCTTTGGCAAGGGCTTCATCACACCAGTACCACCAGTCAACCGGGTTGTGGGAGTGTTTACGAAGGTACAGGCTTTTGCTTTCTATTAACTTGTTTGGCATATTATTTCTCCACTATGCATCAATAATAATACATTGACATAAATCTTGCAAGCACGCAGAATAAGTAATTTAAATTACAAATAATATGGTATAGTATAATGCTGAACCTGCAGATATTTCAACCCTTTGTTGTGGCACTGATACTTGGATCGCTGCTGGGATTCGAACGTGCTTTCTCTGTTAAAATGGAAGATAACAGGGAGGACGTGTTCGCCGGCATTCGAACCTTTTCTCTCATCGCCCTGCTTGGCTGCATCGCCGCTTATCTTGACCGGGAGCTGGTATCGGGAATACTGCTTTTATCATTCGCGGCGATAATTGTAATTACCGCGGTTTCCTACTACATCAGTTTCTTTAAGCATAATGACCGGGGAATCACCACAGAGGTAAGCATATTCATCTGTTTCTCTATCGGGGTAATGGTACAGATGGGGAACGTCCAGGTAGCCACGTTTATTACAATACTTGTTGCAATTATATTATACCTGAAAAAAACAACCGATGACCTCTCACGGCGAATCGAGGCGGAGGACATCAGGGCCGTGTTGAAATTTGCCATTGTCACCTTTGTCATTCTGCCTATATTCGACCCAAAATTTCACCTCACACTTGGTGATATAGGACCTGTACACAGGCTGTTTGAAATCAATGCCCCGGGTTTACTGGCTATCGAACTTGTTAATCCACATACCGTTTGGCTCATGGTCGTATTGATATCAGCCATAAGTTTTACCGGGTATTTTGCCATAAAGCTGCTTGGCAGCCGCAAGGGGGTAGGGCTCACCGGTCTTATGGGAGGGATAGTTTCAAGTACAGCCACCACCATGGAATTTTCACGAAGAAGCAGGCTGAACACTAACCAGTACCTCCCATTTTCACTTGCCATTGTTCTTGCCTGTACCATCATGTTTCCCCGTATCCTGGTTGAGGTGCTTGTGGTAAATGCCAGCCTGGTACCGTCACTGTCAATTACAATGGGGTTTATGGCTGTTACCGGTATTGTGATAAGCCTGGTGCTATGGAGAAAAACAGGAAGGGAATCAACAGAAGAGGTTCCCCTGAAAAACCCTTTCAGCATAATACCCGCGCTGCAATTCGGTATTCTCTACGCCATTATTGTTTTTCTTGCCAGGTTTATGAGTGAAGTAGCGGGGGACAGCGGTGTATATATAGTAAGCGTGCTTTCAGGACTAACAGACGTGGATGCTATCACCCTCAGCATGAGCCAACTGTCAAAACAGGATCCCACAAAGCTGAACCAGGCAACCATCGCCATCACCCTTGCCGCCTTCTCAAACACTATTATGAAGGCAATAATAGCTGCCTCAATAGGTACAAAAGAATTAAGAAAGGTAATATTTATCGGGTTTACCATTATTATAGCAGCAGGTGTTGCCGGCCTGGTCATTAATAGTGCATTGTGAATAGTTGATGGTGAATGTACAGGTGCCAACTACCATCAACCATTCACCATCAACTAAATATTATTCACCGCCACCGGGAACAATGAATCCCTTGGAGTATCCACCGGTGCTTGCGGATGTACCTGCTATACGGGCCAGGTAATTTGGACCAAGCTGTTCCAGGTGATCGGCAACATTTTCGAAATAATTCAGGTGTTCCTGTTCTTCATCAATAATCTGCTCATAAAGACGCATGGTGACATTGTCGCCGTTGTCCTGGCAGACTTTCCAGAACTGGTTATACTTGTCAATGGTGTCATCTTCCAGTCCGGAATCCTGTTCATACATCTGTTCAACTTTCTGTCCCTTGATAACCTTTTCGCTGTAACTGGAAGTTGGTTCTCCCCCCAGTTCCTTGATCCTTTCAGCAAACATCTCGGCGTGGCGCATTTCATCGATGGCGATAAGCTTGATGTTCTTTGCAAGTTCACCATAGTCCATGTCATCGAGGTTATAGTGCTGATTCATATATTGAGACACAGCATGAAGTTCCATCTGTCTGGACGTGTTCAATACCTCGATCACGTTCTTTTTACGATTTTCTCTAGATATTTCTGCCATTGATTTCTCCTTGTATATTTATATAATTATTTTTTCCAGATATAAAATTATACAGGGAGAATCTCACAGTTGTCAAGCAGGGAAATCAACGATATTTGTCACCCAGAGAGAAGCTTATTATATCATACGGCTTTAAATACATGGAACCGCCCGCTTCGCACGATGCACGCAGATGATTAGTGAATAAGTTTGTAGTGATCTGTCATTCACGATGGACCAACAATGTCATTCCCGCGAAGGCGGGAATCCAGGAGTAAACAGCATGCAGTATTATGTATATATCTTAGCCAGCAGAAAAAACGGTACGATGTACATCGGAGTTACCAGTAACCTGGTTAAAAGAATGCATGAGCATAAAGAAGGACTGCTGGAAGGTTTTACGAAAAAATATAAAGTGAAAGATCTTGTTTATTATGAACAGGCAGGTGATGTTAACGAAGCTGTCATTCGTGAAAAGCAGTTAAAAAAGTGGAACCGCCAGTGGAAAATAAATCTAATAGAGAAAGAGAATCCCGACTGGCTTGATCTGTTTGACGGGTTGCTGTAACAGAATGGATTCCCGCCTTCGCGGGAATGACAGTGAGGTGATACGGGAATGATCAGTGAGATGATGCGGGGATTATCAGTTCACTTCTCACTATTCTCTAATCATCTGCGTGCATCGAACGAAGCGGGCGGTTACAATTTATTTATCAAGCAGATCTTTCAGCCCCGAAAAAGGACTCTCGGGTTTTGATGAAGCATGTTCTTTCTTATTGTTACCCGTGTTACCTTTCTTTTTCTCGGCAGCCTGCTTTTGCGGCCGTGGTTTTTTTATCGGCTTTTTCCTGGTTTCATTGGGATTCTGCTTCATGGAAAGGGATATGCGTTTTCTTTCCACGTCAACATCCATCACGGTAACTGTTACTTTCTGGTTTACCTTTACCGCTTTATGGGGGTCACTTACATAGTCGTCGGAAAGATGACTGATGTGCACCAGGCCGTCCTGGTGTACACCCACATCGACGAAGGCACCGAAGGCGGTTACGTTGGTTATGACTCCCGGTAGTGTCATACCTTCTTCTAGGTCGGTGATGGCATTCACGTCCTCCCTGAAATTGAAGAGCTCGAATTCTCTTCGGGGGTCACGGCCGGGTTTGTCCAGTTCCTGGTAGATATCCTGCAGGGTGGGCATTCCTACCTCATCGGTTACGTATTTTGACAGATCAATTTGTTCACGAAGGTTCCTGTCAGTCATAAGCTCTTTAACGGAACAGCCCAGGTCAGCTGCCATTTTTTCAACGATATGATAACTTTCAGGATGAACGGCGCTGGCATCTAGTGGATGCTCGGCGTTAACTATGCGTAAGAATCCGGCTGACTGCTGAAAGGATTTTGGTCCCATGCCGGGAACTTTAAGTATTTCCTGCCGCGAGGTAAAGGGACCGTTATTATTTCGGTAATTCATCACCTCGTCAGCCATTCGTGAAGAAAGGCCCGACACATACCTGAGCAGTTCACCGCTTGCGGTATTCACTTCAACCCCAACGGCATTAACGCAACTGGCCACTACGTCATCCAGTGATTTTTTCAATTCTTTCTGATCAACGTCATGCTGATACTGTCCAACCCCGATTGAACGGGGATCAATTTTTACCAGTTCGGCCAGGGGGTCCATCAGCCGTCTTCCAATTGACACCGCACCACGTACAGTGAGATCGTGCTTGGGAAATTCTTTACGAGCAACTTCCGACGCGGAATATACCGAGGCTCCGCTTTCGTTCACCATGGTAATGATAATGTTATCAAGACCCAGGTTTTTGCAGAATGCGAGGGCTTCACGGCCCCCGGTGCCGTTACCTACGGCTATTGCCTCTATATTATATTTCTGGCAGAGTTCACGAATAACTGCCGCCGATTCTTCTATTTTATTATGGGGTGCAAGGGGGTATATTGTATCAGTATGAAGAAGGTTGCCCTGTTTGCTGAGGGTCACCACTTTACAACCGGTTCTCAGGCCAGGGTCGACGGCCAGGGTGGCTTTTTCTCCCATGGGTGAGGCAAGAAACAATTCACGCACATTTTCAGCGAAAACACGTATGGCCTCTTCGTCGGCCTGTTTTTTCAGGCGTGAACGCATTTCTGTCTCCATGGACGGTCCCATCAGGCGCTTGTAGGCGTCACGTGCGGCAAGTTTTACCTGCTCAGCGGAGGCACCTTCACCTTTGGCAAATTTCTGTTCAAGCAGACCTGCTGCCGCTTCTTCATCAGGCATGAAGTGGACGGTCAAGTGTCCCTCATCGGCCCCTCGAAGCAGTGCCAGTATCCTGTGAGAAGGGGCATCGTTTGCTTTTTCAGACCATTCAAAGTAGTCCTTGTATTTCACTGCTTCGTCAGTTTTTTTACCGGACAAACAGGATGTCATGGCGGCATTTTTTACGAAGAAATCTCTCATACTTTCACGGGACTGTGCATCCTCGTTGATCCACTCGGAGATGATGTGTCGCGCTCCTTCAAGTGCATCTTCGGTGCTTTTGACTCCCTTTTCATCGCTTATATATGCTGATGCAGCCTCTTCAATATCATTAATGCTTCCTTTAAATAAGAGCTCAGCAAGGGGCTCTAGTCCCTTTTCCTTTGCAACACTACCTTTGGTGCGGCGCTTGGGCCTGTAGGGAAGATAGATGTCCTCAAGCTTTGACAGTGTCTGGGCAGTATTTACTGCCTCTTCCAGTTCAGGTGTGAGCTTCTCCTGTTCATGAAGGGACTTCAGGATGGCTTCCCTGCGTTTATCCAGCTCTTCAAGCTGTGCCAGGCGGTCACGTATGGCAATGACTGCAACCTCGTCAAGTCCCCCGGTTGCTTCCTTTCGGTATCTTGATATGAAGGGAACGGTGGCATCATCGGCAAGCAGTTTGCTGACCGCTTCGACCTGCGCGGGTTTGAGTTGCAATTTATCGCTTACGATTGTGATATTTCTGTCAATGGTCATGGTCTATTTCCTCTTTATGTAGTACTTTTTCCTGATTCTAAAATATATTATTTTAACCGCAGATAAACGCAGATAATTATTAAATAGTGCAAACCATACAACTTAAAACTATTCATCAATACCCAATTCGTATCACGCGGAGACGCGGGGAAAGGATACAGAACATATCCGCGATCCCCGCGCCTCCACGTGATACTATTATTTCCATTTTTCAGGATTTCAAAAATTCCATAATTCACTTTACAATCATTTCTGATCACACATAATCTGTGTCCATCTGCGTGTATCGAGCGAAGCGGGCGGTTTCATATATTCGTATGATATTACATACCCTGTTTATAGCTTTTAACTCATTCCAGGATCAGAATATTTTAATAAATAACAATAACTCCCTTTTCTACCAGTACGTCAATAACATCTAAGTTTTTTACATGGTTCCCCATGAGATTTACGTATTCAAGTGATTGCAGTTCAAGCAGGACTGATATATCCTCAATGTCGTTGAATGAAACATCCAGTTCTTTCAGGAATTCCAATCCTGAAAGGGGATAAATGTTTGAAACCTGGTTGAATGCCATGTACAGGTATTCCAGCCTGCCAAGCGGGGCGATCTCTATTATCTTTTCAATGCGGTTGCCAGAGATATTCAGGCAGGAAATGTTTACGCACTTTTCAAGTCCTTTCAGGTCAATAATGTCATAATCTGACAGGTCTATCTCTCCCTCGATGTGGGCAAGGTCAAATTGCGCGATGAGTATGTCAAGGTTGCCGAACATGGCGCTCTGTATTGCTTCAATGAAACCGTACTCACCGGTGGTAAACCCGTCCTCACCACTTTCTTCTGCTTCTTCAGCGTACTGGTACAGGTCGTCGTACATGTCCTTCTCGCTGTATGCGAATTCACTTTCATCGTACGCGTAGAATTCATCTATATCAATGTATTCAGTATATTCTTTCCTGCAAGTATCATTGAAGATATACATGTTTTTTATTCGGGTAAGGCCATCACTGTTACCATTTTTATAATGAGTATCAATTTCATGGTGAATAATGGAGTGTTTGTCAGGATGGTAAACCTGTATCACCCGCGCAAAAAGACGGTTAATACTTAAATCGTTGTGATCTACATGGCACAGGCAGGCATACCATTTCAGGGAAGACGTGTCTTTTATCCTGTAACAGTCGATCACGTTAGCTGAAATGATTTTAAGCCTTTCTGTTGTGATGCGATTTTTTAGTTCTTTGTATAACGCGTTATTCAATTATTGTTGAACCATTATGCAGAATATCATACTATAAGTGTACTGATGAATTACCTTATTCTACTATACCACAAAAAGGAGAGATATCAGTGATTCGGATACAGGATGACGGAAGAAAACTGGAATTGCATTTTATACCTGTAATAAGCATGCTGGCACTGGTATTTGTGTCATTTCTTTTTATAGTGTTACTTGTTTTTCCACTGGTACAAAAATTCGACGAGGAGTTTACGCCCGTTATGTGGGGTGGGGTGCTTGCGGCATTGCTGATAACTATTATAGCTGTTTTTGCAATAATGCGGGGAAGATGGGGAAAGATTGTAATATCAGATAATATATATTATACAATGAAACTTAAAAAAACAGATTTAACTGTTCCAGTTGAAAATGCCCGCGAGATATGGATCACCGGAAGAACATCGCAGGTGGATAATACGCTGTACAGGCTTTTGGTAGAAACAGGTGAAGGAACGGGCAGGTATTTATACCTGGGTGAGCATCGTTTTACCGGAAAGAAATCAACCAGGGTTGTAAAACTGGTAGCAGAAAGGCTGAATATACCGGTTCGTGACCCCTTCAGCGAGAAATACCAGGGGTCATGGTTCATGATCAACAGGTGGCTTGCCAGCGGTGAAGACTGGAAGTTTTACCTGCTGATCATCGTTGTATTTTTCGCGGTGGCTCTTGCTATATCACTTTTCACTTCGAAACAGCTTTAGCACGTTTGACATGCTTCTTGTACACGGTTATAATTAAAACGTAGATACTAATTATTACCGGGGAGGCAAACATGGACGTACCCATAGAAATTTCATATCACGATGTTCGTAAAACTGACATCCTTGATAACCTGGTACGTGAAAAAGCAGCAAGACTTGATAAATTTCATAATCATATATCAAGCTGCAGTGTGGCAGTTGAACTGGAGCAAAATCCTCACGAAACGGCCAACATGTACAGGGTGCGAATTGACCTGAGAGTTCCACCCGGACATGAACTTATTATAAACGAGAAGTCAGAGCAGGAAGATCAGCGAGTTGGACTTGAAGCAGTAATACGCCGTGCTTTTTCCAAGATGGAAAAACAGCTGAATGCATTGAAAGAAAAGCAGCAGGAAAAGGTTAAAGAGCATCCCGCACAGGCCGTGCAGGGAATAGTAAAAGAATTACATCCCGATGAAGACTATGGTTTTATTCATAATGTTGAAGATGGACGGGATATATACTTCCATCGAAATAGCGTTCATAACCATGAATATGACCGCCTTGAGGTTGGAACCGGTGTGCGGTTTGATCATGAACTGGGTGATAATGGCTTTCAGGCTACCTATGTGCAGATCGTAGCAAAACCAGGCGAATAATTATCGTGAAACTGCAGAGAATAGAACCAGAGTCGCGCCTTGTGTTGGGAGAATACCGGCACAATTATTTTTTATCAACCGATATATTAACAATATTTTTATGTATTCTTTTCTCATTCTTCTCTTTCTGGAATACCGGTAAGATGTTCATTACAATTATGGACGTTCAACTGGACAGGGAAATAGTATACGGTATATTTTTTCTGCTGATACCCATGGGGATCATGGTGCTGTGCCGTAATGTAAACGCACGGCAAAACAGGTTTACCATGTTTTTCCGGATATTCTATGTGCAGCTTATGTACGCCTTCTTTTTCAGGGAATGTATTATTCTTTCCCAGCTAATGTTTGACGGCATGTCATTTGATGCTGTGTTCGCAAGGATGGATTATGCAATATTTGGATATCAACCTTCTAAACAATTTCATAACCAGGTGCCGGATAACAGGCTGATTACAGAGATCTTCTTTTTCAGCTATTTCTTTTACTACGTGTTGATCACAACAGGATGGTGGCTGCTGTATCTCAAGGGTAAATACGAGAAGGCTGTTCGAAGTCTCACCATTGTAACGTTTGCTTTTTACGTTATGTACGTGTTCTATGTTTTTTTCCCGGTAAAGGGTCCAAAGTATTTTTTTCCCGAACTGCATGAAGTATGGTACAATAAATTTCAGGGGTATTTCATCACTGATTTTATGAAGTGCATTTTTAATAATATGAATATCGGAGGTGCCGCATTCCCTTCATCCCATGTGGCAGTTTCGTTCATAGCACTTATATTGAATTTCAGGTATAACAGGATACTTGCGTGGATATATCTTCCGCTTACCATAATGCTCTATCTTTCCACGGTATTCATATACGCCCATTACTTTGTGGATGTGATTGCAGGGATTGTAACCGGAGTTATTCTTTACCTTGCTATTCCACCATTGATCCGTCGAATTCAGCCCTTTATTACCTGGATGGAAACAGGGCTTGGAAAATTGCTGAATATGACACAATTAAAGTTACCCTGAAAATAACGATAACAGGTTTCTAATAAAAAATCGCTTGTATTATCAGAAATACAAATTAGTTTTATAATATATTGATTACACAAGGTAATTGTAGAAGGAGAAACGCTATGAGTGAAGTAAGTGAGTCTGCAGTAAGGATGTCAGAAATGATCAAGAAAGCTATTGAAGATGGTGAACTTACATCAGACGAATACGAAAAAATAATGGCTATTGCCGACGAAGACAGGCATCACGATGATCAGGAGAAAAGACTTCTTCGGGAACTACAGGAGATGATCTCAAACGGGTCGGTGAAGCGGGTTAAGTGAGCATGGACAAGAAATTAACAAGACGTTCGGTTTTAAACAGCGCTCTGGCCGGTTCAGCATACATGATGCTGGGACCGGCCTTTTTTTCAGGTTGCGGTAATGAATATGATGTGTCACGTAGAAATAAGGTAATTGATACAATTGTAAAACATGATAATCCAGCTGATCTTCCCAACGTTATTATCATATTAACCGATGACCTGGGTTATGGTGATCTTGAATGCTATGGTTCTGAGGCTATTAAAACACCCAACATTAACAAAATGGCAGCCGAAGGAATGTTGATGACACATTTTTACGCAAGTGCCCCCGTATGCTCTCCTTCGCGTGCAGGACTGTTGACCGGCCGATATCCAGTGAGAACAAAAATTACAGATGCGCTTATTAACGATAAAAAGCTTATAGGATTGGGTTCACGATTACTTGGATATACCGAGTATCCGGGTATCCCTGGAGATGAAGTATTATTACCGGAGATGTTAAAAGGCAGGGGATACAATACTGCCCTTGTCGGCAAATGGCACCTTGGCAACAGGAAACCATGTATGCCAAATGACCGCGGCTTCGATTATTTCTACGGTCCCCGGTGGAGTAACGATATTAAGCCTTTTGAAATATTTGAGAACAGGAAGATCGTAGATGCTGCACCCGTAAAACAGGAAACCCTTACTGCCCGGTATACCGAAAAAGCCGTTGACTTTATAAAAAGCAATAGTGATACACCCTTCTTCCTGATGCTTTCTCATACCTTTCCACATATCCCGCTCCATGCATCTGAAAAATTTAAGGGAAAATCTGACGGCGGTTTGTACGGGGACACCATAGAGGAACTTGACTGGAGTACCGGCAGGGTGCTTGATACGTTGAAAGAACTTGGTATTGATGGCAATACACTTGTGATATTTACCAGTGACAACGGGCCCTGGTGGCAGGGTAGTCCGGGTAATACCAGGGGGAGAAAGCGGTTCGTATTCGAGGGTGGTTTCAGGGTTCCCATGATAGCCCGCTGGCCCGGTGTTATCCCCGCGGGTAAAAGATCTGACGTGATGAGCATGAACTTTGACCTGTTCAGTACAGTTCTTTCGCTGGCAGGAGTTGATCTGCCCTCTGACAGGATAATTGATGGTAAGAATATCATGCCGGTACTTAAAGGCAGTAAAGAATCCCCTCATGATACACTGTATTTCTACTGGAGGGAAAACCTGTGGGCGGTTCGCCACAAGAAGTGGAAGTATCACCGCCATCACCAGGTGGAGGACATCAATACTTATCCATGGCCTACAATAACAGAAAAGGGCCCCTACATGTATAACCTGCAGACTGACCCTCATGAATCCTACAGCATGATTGAAACGTATCCACGGGTTGCAAAGAAGCTGTCAAAGATGATGGATGAGATGGACATGGCTGTTGAGAAGAATACCAGGGGCTGGCTGTAAGGCTGTTAGTTTTTTACTTCTTTAGTTGAGTCTTTAATATAAGTTGCAGCTCCCCTGAATCGTTTTTTCCAGTATGAATTTTCAAGTGAGGTTACCTGTACCTCTTTTCCCCGGCTTGGGGAATGTATGAATTCATTTTCTCCCAGGTAAATCCCAACATGTGAGATCCTGTTACCACGTATCGAGAAGAACACCAGGTCAGCAGGACGGGCTTTTCCAATTTCAATCTTTCTGCCTTTTTTGAACTGGTTATGTGACATACGGGGTATAGCAATACCGTGTTCAAGGTATACATGGTGCACAAAACCAGAACAGTCGAATCCTTTCTTGCCAAGACCACCGTAATGATATTTTGTTCCCAGGTATGATTTAGCGGTTTCAATAATACCGTTACGGAGCGATTCAGGTGAATTGTCAGAGAATACACTTGAATTGTTTAAAACGAAGAAAATCATGAATATATATATTGCTTCTGGCTTTTTCATTATTTTATGATAAAAACATACATGGGTTAATTACAAGTAAAATTCTATTATGCATACATAATTATATTATACTAAATATATTTATATAATATATATGTATACAAAATGCATTAAATAATTGTGTTGACCTGACATCAAAAAATATATAAATATTTATAAATTTCTAACATCTATATTGTTACCCGGGGGAAAGTAAAAATGAAAATAAAACTTTTACTGATTTTACTCTGTATGTTCGTTTTAGTATCTTCACCACTGTTGGCAATGGATGTGAGTCTTGGTGCCGCCACCTGGTATTCATGGTGGGAGATGTCAATGAAAACAGATGGCGTTGAAGAAGATTCAGACGTAGATCCCACAATTCTTTACGGACCGGTATTGTCAGTCAGCTTTTCAGACAAATGGACTCTCTCGTCCATATTTCTATATGGCCAGTTTACTATGCATCACGAAGGTGATAACGATGAGAAAGTGAAACGTTTCGATTCGGATACTTCGTTAAACTACAACCTGAACAATTACATAAAACTGTTTGGTGGTGCAAAGATAATGGGGTACAAGTTCCCCGGAGGGAAAAACCAGTCAATAGGCCCGGCTGCCGGAATAGGAATGACCCTTCCAATTGTTGGGAATTTCTATCTACTTGGAAATATATCAGGCATGTACAATTATGGACATGAAGAAAGTGAAGATCATGACAATGGTGAATCGCAAGAGGTTATATTTAATGCGCCAGGTATAAATTCAACGATTGCGATTGCTTATTATATAGATAAGATTTCTACAACAGTATCATTTGGTGGCAGGTATCAGTATTTTAAAATTAATTACGAATCCGGATCTACAACAGAAAGTGATCTGTCATTTTACGGTGTGACCCTTTCACTGATATATTCGTTTTAATATAAATATATAATGCAGAAGGTTTTGTCTTGACCTTCTGCATCTTATATGCTATTTTTCTCGCAATAAGCCCGCCCAAATGAAACCCGCTGTTCTCCATGGGGCTAAATTATATTGGCTTTATATGGGGGAGGTCCCGAATATGAAAAAACTGATCATTATTTCTATTACAGTCTTGCTTTGTTTTACGGCAATACCACTGTTTGCAGTTGATCTCAACCTTGGTGCAGCAACATGGTACTCCTGGTGGGAAATGGAGACTGATAGAGGTACCCAAACAATAGATCCGACATTTTTAGTTGGTCCTGTTGTTTCACTTGGTTTTAGTGAGCACTGGAACATTTCCATGGTATTTCTATATGGCCAGTTTAAGATGGGTGAAGATGGAGGCAACGATGAGATCAACAGGGTTGATTCTGATATCTCAATAAATTATGCAATTAATAATTATCTGAAAATATTCGGCGGTATTAAGGCAATGGGTTATTACTGGAATAATGGACATCATCATTCACTCGGCCCAGCATTGGGTATAGGATTAACTATTCCTGTTTATGGAAATTTTTATCTGCTTGGCAACATATCAGGTATGTATAATTATGGTGAACATATTGATGAAGAAAGTGAATATGATGATCGAAGAAGGTCAATAATAAGGGAATATGGATATAATTCAACAGTCTCACTGGCATACTACATTGAAAATGCATCCACTACTGTTTCACTTGGGGGAAGGTACCAGTATTTCAGGGATGACTACGAGTTAGAGCAAAGTGACGACGCAGACTTGAGATTTTATGGAATAACATTGTCTTTGGTATATTCTTTTTAACAGAATTGTTTAATAATTGGCATTGAAATGAAAACATGGACTATATTGAACGGGACGATCATTAACCGGGTTCTATTCGGACGTTGCAATTCCTTTCTAATAACCAGTGGTGACAACCATGTACTTGTTGACAACGGCCAGACTAACAGGCTGCAGGCACTGAAAAAGAATCTCGGTACACTGGGTGTCACCCCTGAAAACTTAAACCTCATGATATTAACCCATACCCATTTCGACCATGCCGAAAACTCTGCCGAAATGGTGCGTGATTACAGACCTGTGCTTATTGTGCATGAAGATGAGGCAAAATACCTCGCAACAGGTGACAGCACCCTGCCTGAAGGGACCATGTGGTTTAGCAGGCTGCTGATAAACGCCATAGGTAGAAAGCTGCAACATCGTTTCATATATAAGCCAGTAAAGGCTGAAGTAACATTAAATGAAAAATATGACCTGGCCGGATATGGAGTAAACGGCTACATCCTGCCCACTCCCGGGCATACATCCGGTTCCATAAGTGTTATAGTCGATAATGAAATTGCAATAGTCGGGGACGCCATGTTCGGTATAATCCCGGGTAAAATATTTCCACCCTTTGCCAATGATGTGCCGGCAATGATACAAAGCTGGAAGACATTACTGGATACCGGATGCAGGTTGTTCCTACCCGCTCACGGGAGGGAAAGAAGCAGGGAAGTGGTGGAAAAGGAATACAACAGGTTAAGGAGAAAGTAGTTTACGCTCCACAAGTTCATCAAGCTTTCTTGAGCAGTATTCCCATAACATGGGAACCATGCTTCGCATATCGCTTATCTTCTCACGAATCATCGATGCGGTCACGTTATGTTCTCTCCAGGCTTTCCCGTCCGTACTGTAATTGAGGATGAAGGCGGAAAACCGGTCAAGGGCCTTCGCGTAACGGGCCTCATGACTGATGCTTTCTTCGAACTCCTGCCAGAGTGAACGGTACAACACTGACTGGTCTTCGGGCAGGATGCCGAATAAACGTTCAGCGGCCTGATTTTCTTTTTCTTTCTGTTCGGGTTTCCCGTCCTCGTCGAATACGAGAAGATCGCCTGCATCAATCTCAACAATATCATGTATAAGTGCCATCATTATAACTTTGTTGATATCAAGGCCAGGCGGTCCATGTTCTGCCATGATCATGGCAGCAATCGCGAAATACCAGGAATGCTCAGCTGAATTCTCCAGGCGTGCACAATCAGAAAGATAGTTTTTACGTATTATTTTTTTAAGTCCGTCAATCTCTATAATAAAATCGATCTGCTTTTCTAATCTGTTCATGTTTACACTGTACAGCATAACCCTGGAATTTGCAGTAAATTTTTATCTTAATACTGTTATCGTATCACTTCTCACTCTTCACTAAATTTTAATTAAATATATCTTGAAAGCCCACTGTGTATGTCATACACTTTAATTATGGAAAATAATTCAACAGCTGTGACAATACCAAAATACTATTATTTCAACAAAATAAAGTATTACACGGTACTCCTGGTTAATATAGTAGCACTTGTAACACTTCTGGCGTACGGACTATATAATGTATTCTATAATTATTTCATCGTTGGTGTTCTTGAAATAGTAACAAGCCTGTTGTTCATGACTATAAATCTTCATCTTCTTTTCAGCAGGAAGAATACCACCTTTCCAGGCACATTCATACTACTGATTTTTCTGCTGCTCACCCCGTATCTCTTTATTACCGGCGGGTTGTTCGAAACCGGAATCTTCTGGCTTATCATTTTTCCTATAGTGTATTTTTTCTTCAAGGGCAGCAGGGAAGGACTTATATGGTTTGCAATTCATTTTCTTATCATAATAACATCGATTATCATGACACAATTCGGGCTGATCAAGATACCCTATGATAATAAAACCTGTTTTTTTCTTGTGGTTGTAATGACAGTTGCTGCGGTTTTCATATACCTTTATGAAAAAATAATAGAAAAGTATGTTACCGATATAAAGATACTGCGTGGACTCATACCCATTTGTTCAGTGTGTAAAAAGATACGTGATGACAGGGGGTACTGGAACAATCTGGAAAAATACATACGTGAACACTCCGACGCAACATTTACACATGGAATATGTGATGAATGTGCTGATACCCATTACCCGGTTGACGATGAAGAGGATGAAGGTTCGTAACTTTTATTACCATGTAAAGATCATATTTTTTTGCACCATATAGACCTAAACACACTATTAAAGGTGTACATAATCATCTTGACATATAAAATACTGTAAAGTATTTTTATGTGAAACGTAGACGTGAATATGGAGAATAACCACAGGGGGATTGCATGAAGAAAACCGGAAAACTATTGATGGTACTGCTTCTTGCCGTAGCAGTATCATTTGTAATGGCAGCACCGTCACAGGCCGAAGTGAATGACTCAGACCTTGGTCTTGAGCTTCGAGGCGCACTTGGAGCGGGGCAGGTGTTGTGGGGATATGTCTATTACAGCAGTGAAACTGGTGATTTCGGTACTGGACCTGGCGGAACACTTAACCTTGCTGCACTGGTGAGCTATAAGTTCATTGGTCTGGAAGCAAATTTACTTGCAGGTTCAACTGGTGACCTTGAATGGACAGATGAAGATATATCTGGAAATGAAGTTGATTTTAAATCTAATGGGTCGGGTTCATACTCTGTTTTAGACCTTAAGCTGGGGCTTAACCTGTTCAGGGAACCTGGCGACATGGGACACACATTTATATACGGAGGCCTCAGATACTGGAGTACAAGCAGGGAACAGGATACACTTGAGGCAGATGGGATTGAAATTCCAGAATATAGTGGGGTTGATCTTGAAGGAAATGGTAGCGGCTGGATCGTCGGTTTTAGAGACCTCAGCACAATTGGTGCCAACGATGGTTTTGCCATAGCAATACAGACCGGTTTCTTCTTTGGTAAGGCACCGGTGGATACCTTCAAGGTTGATGGAACTAAGGAAGATCTTACTGTTAACGAGTCTGCAACCGTTGGTGGTGAACTTGCTGGGGGTGTAGCATTACAGAATCTTGGATTCCTTGCACTTGCAGGTTTCAGGGGAGAAGTTAATGCCACAACTTTTGAAGATTCGGTTGCTCCTACTGGAGAAGAATCAGCTTTTGGTTTTGGTAACATCACTTTCTTCGTAGAAGCGCAGCTGCAGTTCTAAAGAGAATAATCCAGGATTACTCAGTATAAACATAAACCTGCCCGTGAACAAGATGGGCAGGTTTTTTTGAGCATTAATTGACATGATAAAGTGACAGTATTAGAATGTTGCCATTATGAATGTAAAAGTGAAAAATGAACTTGTCATAACCGTCATTTACGATAATTACCGATACCGTACTGACGTCGAACCAGGCTGGGGGTTCTCATGCATGGTAGACTTTAATGATACACGCATACTATTTGATACCGGTGCCAACGGTGACCTTCTCCTTGAAAACATGGACAAACTTGAAATCGATATCAGCTCCATAGATTTAATCTTCCTCTCCCACGAGGATTTCGATCACGTTGGAGGAGTTTTATCTATTCTTTCAATGAACAGCAATGTCATCGTGTATGTTCCCCAATCATTCAGTTCAGACTTCAAAAGCGAAATACGGGAAGCAGGTGGACGGGTCAAACAGGTACATGAATTCATGGAATTACTGAAGAACGTGTTTTCTACAGGTGAATTGGGGACGTACAACCTTGAACAGGCCATGGTGCTGCGAACAAGTGGCGGTCTGGTCGTCATTACCGGCTGTGCCCATCCCGGCATTGTTCATATTGTGCAAAGGGCAAAAGAAGAACTGAACGACACAGTGCTCATGGTGATGGGAGGATTTCACCTCATGGGTATGGACAATGACCGGGTAATGCATATAATCAATGCTTTCAGGTCAATGGGGGTACAGTACGCGGGTCCATGCCATTGCACGGGTGACAGCCCCCGTGAGATGTTTCGTAAAGAAATGAGAAAAGGCTTTGTTGAGGTTGGCACAGGTGTGAAGATCATTTTTGATCAGGGGAATAAAACTGTAACGAAATAAAATCAACTACTCACGATCATGTTTTTTCCCCTGCGCTTGGCTTCATAAATTCTTTCATCGGCAATATCGATAAGCCTGCCAAGTATATTATCTTCCTCGTGTATTTCGGACAGGTCACTGATGCCGGCGCTAAAGGTTATTTTAATACTCTTACCATTATACTCAATGTTTGCATCGTTGATCTTCTTCAATGAATTTTGTAAAGATGAAAGGGAATCATCACGGTTCTTGTTCAAAAATAAAACAATGAATTCTTCACCACCGTAACGTCCGATTGTATCTCCTTCGTCAAGGGATCCTTTCACGATTGATGCAAAGTTACGAAGAACAAGGTCACCTGCCTGGTGACCATACATGTCGTTTACCTTTTTGAAATCGTCAATATCGAGAAGGGCCATGGAAAGTGGATTATTAGAATCCATGGCTTCATGTATTCGCTTTATGGCATCCAGGAAAAAGGCCTTTCTGTTAAAGACACCGGTCATTTCATCATATAAAAGTGCTTTTTGTAATTCCTTCTTTTGAATATTTCTTCGTATTACTGATTGGATACGTGCTTTCAGCTCGATATCATCAAAAGGTTTCTTGATATAATCCTCTACTCCAAGTGAAAGACCGGCTTCCACATCAATACTCGATGTCCTGGCGGTAAGGAATATTATTGGGATGTCATTGTAATCATCTTTAGACATAAGTTCTTCAGCAAGTTGCAGCCCTGTTTTTCCGGGAAGCATTATATCCATTAAAATGAGGTCAGGATGAAATGATTGTAATGCTTTCCACATGCCTGTACCATCATGTACTGGTTGTATAATGCATGTATCCAATGTTTTTTTGAGATATTCCTGTATGCTGCGTGAATCTTCAACAATAAGTATTTTAGAATTATCCATATCGATACCATGTAAAGGTTATTCTTCTAATGTGTATTAAAAATAAATAATATATGATTTATCAATACCAGGCAAATCTTTTTTACTTTCACTGTAGTGAAGAAAAGAATTTGACCTTTAGTTAATATTACGTCTAAAATCAATTCATATTTCAAACATGGGAGGCCAGATGAACCCTGTCGAAAGCGAACGTTTAATAAACCGATTCCGGTTTATATTTGTCATATTCTTTATGATATCAGGACTGGCTTCCTACAGATCTGGTTCGGTACCCGCGGTATACCAGTCAATAATAGGTATTTCAATATTCTACTTTCTACTTGCAATAGCTAATTACATTTTCATTAAGCGAAACATGGTGCCAGCGTTACTGATTTACGTATCAGTATCCTTTGAAGTATTGATGGTATTCGCGGTAAAGTATTCATTTCATTTCGACCAGCATAACGGCTATGGCCTGGCCATCAAGGAGCCTGCCACATTTATAGTGTACCTTATCATGGCGGTTATAACCGGCCTGAGATTCAGAAAATGGCTTAACCTCTATTTCGGAGCGCTGGCCATCAGCAGTTATATACTCCTCCTGTATCTGGGAATTGAATACGGAAATATGAAATTCATAAATGAACCGCAACTTATATTTACTCCTGGTGCCCTGCGAATACCTACCGAACTTGCGAAAATCCTATTCCTGGCTGGTAACAGCTATTTTCTTTACCTTATGGCATCTTTTACAAACAGGAATGTTCACGAAATTGAAAGTGCACGTGAAAATTCAGAACGTAATAACAGAAATATGGAAGAATTATTGTCTACCATACGTGGCGTTATTAAGAGATTTTCGGGATCATCCGGTGCCATCTTTGATAATTCCCGTGAGATTGACAATATGAACCGCGTACAGGAAAATTCAGTCAGGTCTGTCTCTGATACAGTTGAAAGGTTCACAGAAAGTGTGAGGGTTAATACAGAGCAGGCGACCGGAATGGCTGATATGCTTGAACGTTTGAACGGGGATGTTCTTGAGAAAAAAGATCTTGCCGAGGATATGAACCAGAACATGAACAGGATTTTCAGCCAGAGCATGGAGATTGAGAATATATTAAAGGTTATAAATGACATCAGTTTTCAGACTAACCTCCTGGCATTGAATGCTTCTGTTGAGGCAGCACGTGCAGGAGAAGCGGGCAGGGGATTTGCGGTTGTTGCAAACGAGGTACAGAACCTGTCGAAGAAGACCGCCGAGTCTTCAAAATCAATTAAAGAAATAGTAAAGAACAACGCAGAATATGCTGACCGTGGAATGGATCTTGTTATGCAAATCACAGAATTTTTCGTGGATCTGGTTCAGAAAATGACTGAAATGGTTTCCATGATAGAAAATATTCGAAACGAGTCCTCTCAACAGATGAAAGGTATTGACGTGGTAAATGGTTCGATGAGAGGATTGCTTGATACAACCGCCCGCTTTACAGATGTGGTGGGTGTACTCAGCGAAACCTGCGATGATATGAAAGAAAGTATCACCAGTCTTGAGAAACTTGTCAATTCATTCAGAGAAGTAGATAATCTAAACTGATCACAAAAAACCTTTTATCCCGGTCATTACCATCTCGGCAGCCATGGCCGCAAGTATCAAGCCTGTAATCTTACTGAGAATTGCCAGTCCCTGCCGTTTCAATATTTTCTCAAAATAGCTGCTGACAAAAAGCAGCAAACCGGTAAATACTACCGCTGTCAGTACGGCAAGCATGGCCACTATCAAGTGTGAAGTGGAGGACATGTCGCCGCTTATAACCAGGAGTGCGCCGGTGGTTGCCGGACCTATGGCAACCGGGATGGCTAGGGGTACCACCGCAACTTCTTCGTCCCCATCCGTATTCTGTATTGTGCCGGTACCCTGAACCAGGTTTTTAGCAGAAAGAAAAAGCAGGATGCCGGTGCCAATGCGAAAAGAATTCAGTGTTATTCCGAAAATGCTGAAGATCTGGTTTCCGATGAGTAAAAGTATCATACTTATGACGATTATTGCAAGGGTCACCTTCAAGGCTATACGTTTTCGGGTAAGGTCATGCATTTGACCTGTCATAGAGAGAAAAGTGGACAAAAGGAAAAACGGAGTGAGAAGAAAGAAAAACTTTATAACGGTGTTCATGTAAAGGTGTTGCATCATTATTCCCCGGTTTATAATGTAAAATAATCGATTGATTTTTTTAATTCAGAGGCACTTTGTGCAACACGTTCAGATGTGGCGGAAAGCTCCTCGCTTGACGCGGAATTATTCTGTGCCACACTATTCAGTGTTTCGGTTGATTTTGAGATTTCATCTATGGCATTTTTTTGTTCACCCATGGAGCCAATAATCTCGTCTGATCGCTTTAGAAAATGGTTAGCATCGTCCTGGAGGCTCCTGTTAATGGTAAGATCCTTTTCGGTCAATTCACCAACTCGATTAACTGTTGTTCCGAAAGAAGCAAGCCCGCTGAAAATGTCCTCGATATCCTGTATGGCCGCCTGAAGGGATGTGTTTGAATCATCAATACTTTTGCTGGTAATCTGCATTATTGAAGATATATTCTTTGTGTTTTCACCAGCCTGCTCGGCAAGACGGCCAATCTCGTCGGCAACAACAGCAAAACCGCGGCCGGATTCTCCCGCCCGCGCGGCTTCAATGCTTGCATTGAGGCTGAGGAGGTTAGTCTGGTCTGATATCTCGTTGATAGTTGTGGTGTAGGTAAGCATTTGGGCAGCATCTTCTGTGGCTGTTTTCATGAGTGTCATGGTTTCATTGATTTTCAATTTAACGTTTTCAATGGTACTGTCAAGTTTGGATTTCACTGATAGGGCATTTTGCATCTCTTCTCCTTCGGTTGTAACAATGGTATAAAGTTCTTTTATATTGTTAATGAGTATTTCAGTTCTTCTGTGCTGATACTCAACAGTTTCGAATATTGTACTGTTGCCCGCGGTAATTTCTTCAAGAGTCGCTGTCACTTCTTCAATCGTGGAGGCAGTAGTCTGACTCTGCTCTGAAAAAGTTTCTGCGGTACCTGCCATTTCCTTTGATGAGATACTGAGTTCTTCTGCCATATTCTTTATGATGTACATCATTTCACGCAATTTATACACAAGATTATTCATGTCAGTACTCATGGAACCCAGCTCATCAGTGGAAATCATTGGAACATATGACTCGGTAATATTACCCTCTGCGATACGTTTAAGCGATCCGGCGATTTTACTTATTGTATTGGTTGAAGATTTCGCGAATAAATAGCCAGAATATACTGTAGTAACAACCAGCAGTAATGTTAGAATTAAAATATGAATTTCAATGCCTGACATGGATATTATTTCATACCTTACTTCAACTAAAAGGGTACCAAATAAAAGTATAGGTACAATTATTATCGCGAATAGTGTTAGTAGTGTACGTCTCAGCATTCCAATTATTTTTATTGAGGACTGATCAAGATCAATCGAAGACAACCTGGGATCATTCAGATATTTTGAAAGTGAAAGCTCAGATTGGAAATAGAAAAATGTTGAAGTTACTGGAATTACCATAACAGTCGCGATAAAAAAGACAATAGAACGTGTAGTAGTCATTTCACCGGCAACCAGTAGAAATAATACAGCGGTTCCAACACCGAGGGGATAACGAACCAGCATGGACAGTGCCTCATAAAGTGGATGGTATAAAAGTTTACTCTTCGCAAAGATCAGTTCATCATGTGATGCCTGCTCATTTTGTACTATGTTAAATACCGGTAGAAGAATTTTCCACCTTGCTGCTAATGCAATGACCAGTGATACTGCTGAACCAAGAAGTGCTGCAGTTATAAACACTGGAAGGGAATGTATAAAATTTCCACCAACAACGCATAGATAGGCAAGTAATATTACCGGCAGCATATACGCGTATGTTTCAAGTGAAAGAGATAAATTAAATATAGCCCTTGATTTATGTTTCATCAGATTGTCTCCATTATTATAGTGCAGAGCAGAATGTTTTTATTATTCTAAAGGTTTATCAACAGCAGGTTTACTGCAAGAATCAACTTCTTTCCCGAACCATATAACCGCGTACTTACCGTACATCCCTATGCCTATTGCTTTCCATGGATGCGACTTCCATATTCCATGATTGATCATCACCGCGTTGTGGGGAGCACTTGATTGCCAGGAACGTAATGCCTGTTGTGGAGTCATCAACGCGCCGTATACCGCCGTGGAAATTTCAAACCCATGACCTGTATAATCCGTCAATTCACGGGGCTTGTCCCACATGCATTTTGCCCGGGCGTGATCGCTGGTATAGCAGCATGAACTCCATTTCCCATCGGATGACCAGCTGTGCATGTTGCACCTGCCGCTGAAATTATGCTTTTCGAGGTCACGTACATGTGTTTTGGCAACGAATGATAATGAGGGTGAAACAGGAATATCAGGAAGCCCTTTTGATTTACGGTATTCCATTACAAGTGTATAAAGCTGATTCTCTTGATCCGAAAGAATTGTTTCACATGGATTATCAGCCATCAGCTCAATTGAATCATTTGCTTTGAACATTTCCGCGTTGACAGGAAGCTTGTTACTAAAATAACCACCGATAAAAATTCCCGCACACAGAATAGAAATAGCAATCAATCTATTATATCTATTCATTAAATGACCTCCATTTTTCGCAGAATATATACTATATCATTATAATGTTCAATCAGAATTTACAACATGCGTATAAATATACATTATACTTGACATTGGATCACCTTATAGGCACAATTAAATAATTGTAAGTGAAGGTTAAAGAACCATTAATCTGTCAAAATTTAATTGAACCGGATATACTTCATGAAAAGAATAATTATTATATCAAGTATTTTTGTCTTCCTGGTAATTGCTGGTTTCTCCACCTATTTCCTGATTACTGATTATATACTGGTACGATCTCCCATGCTGGTACAGGTAAACCCAAAGATAACATTTATTACCGGTGATGCCATGTTTCGCGAAAATACCGAACAGGAATGGCAAATGGCAATAGTTGGTCAAAGTCTGGATGATGGATACCAGGTAAAAACTGAACCCGATGCCCGTATGGATATACGTTTCCATGAAAATACCGCTATCAGGCTTAATGAAAGCACACAGATGACCATCGACTACCTTTCAATACGAAAAATGGTACTCAATGTAGACAATGGCAAGATGTATGGAAAATTCGATAAGCTTTTCAAAAACCACGAACTTACGGTAAAAACACCAACGGCCATTGCTGCCATCAGGGGTACTGAACTTGGTTTCGATGTAATGGAAGAATTGCCAGAGCAGGAGAATAACAAGTCAAGGAAGAAAGATGGTAAAGACCAGGTAGCTGTACCCATACCTGAAATAAAAACAATGGTGTATTCACTTTCCGGAATAACCGAGGTATCTAATCCTTATTTTAAAGACAAGAAGGTGCTGCTTTCCTTCAGGAATAAACTGCTCGTTAATGAAAACGAGTCCCCATCCAATCCCGAAGAACTCAATGAAGACGAGATACTTGATCTTCGGGCGTTGTTAAATTCAATACATTACGATGAAGTTCTACTTATTACCGATAAGATTACTTTCACTGTTGGGAGTGCAGAGATACTTCCTTCCTCGTATCCGGAACTAGATAAGATTACCGAGATACTGAAAAAAAAGAATGTGGATGTCAGAATAGAAGGACACACCGACAGCCAGGGTGATGCTGCATTCAACCAGGCCCTTTCAGAGAAAAGAGCAGCATCAATAAAACAATATTTCGTGAAAAAGGGACTGGAAGCAGAACGATTTGAAACAACGGGTTTTGGTGAAACCAAACCTATTGCCAGTAACAAAACTAAAGATGGTATGGCAGAAAACAGGCGGGTTGAATTTCTTATAATTGAATGATGAAAATATTCTGTATTTTTAATGTGTGACTGTACCTGAAAAGACATTTATCACTACAATACCCGTAAGGATGAGCAAAATGCCTATTATGGCGGGTATATCAAGCATCTCTCTATAAATGATATATCCGAATACGGCTATTAACACGATTCCCAATCCTGACCAGATAGCATACGCCACTCCGATGGTAAGTGTTTTCAATGAAAGGGTAAGAAAGTAAAATGCTGCCAGGTAACCCGTGATTACCACCAGTGTTGGTATCAACCTGGTAAACTCCTGGGTTGCCTTCAACGAAGATGTCGCCACCACTTCACATATTACCGCGATTGTCAGGTATATATATGCCATACGTAAACCTATTCTCCCATTATTTATTCATTCCAATTATCGGGAATAACCTTGTTAATTTGCAAGAATATATTCTAGTAATCCAGTACCAATTTACAATAAATATATTTTTTTAAGTTAACATATAAAGGGTTGGTTAGAGCCAGATGTTGGCATAATATGAAAAGAGCTCCCCGAATGGGGAGCGAAGAGTAATTATCATATTTTGAGAAGCGGGTTACAGATCAAAGCGTAGGTACATTCTGAACACCCCGCCGTTTCTTCTCTTCAAGTTTTTTCTTTTCTTCTTCTATTCGGGCCTTTTCTTCGGCTTCTTTCTCAGCCTTCAGCCTTGCAGCTTCACGAGCAGCCTGGCGCTTTTTTTCCAGTTGAACCTGCTTTTGAGCTTCTTTTTCCATCTCTTCTTTTTTGTCGTCTTTAGTTTCTTCTTTCTTTTTATCTATCGTTTTAGTAACTTTTTCAAGTTCTTTTGTTATGTCATTAACTTCTACGCCTTTCTCCGCAACTTTAGCTGGTTCCTCTTTTGTTACTTCTTCATCGACAACCGGTTTCTCTGGTGCTTTAAGGGTTTTTAGATCGTTAGAAATGGTTTCAAGCTGCTGCGGCTCAATTTCCTTAACTTCAATCTTCTCTTTTTTCTCAACAATCACTTCCACGTCTTTTTCTTCAAGTTCAACAGCATTACCCTCTGTCACCTGTTCTTCGGCTTCTTCTACAACTTTTCCTTCTTTTACAGGTTTAACAGAAACAGTACCGGACAGCACATCAATTCTGCCTTTTTTCTTTTCATTGGAAACCATGAAAGAAGTTCCACGTACAGACGCAACACAGGTATCAGACTGAACCTTGTACGTTGACCCCCTGGTAAGCCTGGGAACTATAGAATACAGGCTTCCTTTTTCTACTGTAAGACTTACATTTTCAGTCTCAGCTTTCTGGGCCAGCATTTTTATGGAAAACTGTGAGTTTTCTTTTACCCTTACTATTCCCGCATTTCCGTAACTGATGTCAGCAAGAGACATTTCACCAGTAGCAACTGTATCTCCTTCATGAAGTGAGTCTCCATTTACAGCATTGCGGGTATTGTCATTGCTAGATATTGTTACTTCGCCAACTACGGAGTATATGGTGAACAAGGATCCTGTTTTCTGATCCTGTTGTTTGTTACAGGACAAAAAACAGGAGGCGATAATTACCGATGTTAAAACCAAAATAAAACGTTTCATAATGGTACCCCTCAAGGATTTATAAAACTGTTATTTGTTAAATGGAACATTGTTTGGTTTATATACTATCGGTCCACTATATTCATGTAATTACAAACATCAATCATTTTTTATACCAAACATATAGAAGAAAAGTGTAAAAAAATGCTGATAAACTAATGGTCACAGTTAACCATGAAATATAAGGTTACATTCTATTTGACTTATTTGTTTGTGAAAAGTACAGAATAAATAATACAACAGGAATTGTCAGTGCCGCAAGAAGTAATGGCTGCTGATGAATAATGAAAGGCTGGAAGACAACAGCAAGGGCTATACCCGCAAGTGCTCCTCCAAGATGCGCCTCGTGGCCTATGTTTCCAGTTCCACGACCTATCCCGTAAATTGAAATTAATATGAACAATATGGCAAACAGCCATGAAGGGATGGGTATGGGTATGGGGAAGACAAATACGCTGCCTCCCGGCAGCAGAAATATTGACGCGAAGATGACACCGCTTACCGCTCCTGATGCCCCCACAGCACGGTATTCAGGATTATTTTTATTGAGAAGTAAGGCAAGAAGGTTTCCTGCAACTCCGCTAACAAGAGTGATGAGTAATACAGTTATATAACCAAACTGCATTTCCATGTACAGGGCAAAAGAATAGAAACTGAACATGTTAAACACCAGGTGGGGGGTATTCACATGCAAAAACATTGAACTGATAATTCTATAGACCTGTCCATCTGATTGAATTGGACGAACATGAAAGGACAGTGAATCGAAGAGATGACGATCTCGAAATGTGATTATGGTAATGATAACCGTGACGATTACGAAAATATACGTAAAAACTGGCATTATTTGTTTCCTTTCAACTGAATAGCACGCCTGGCCACAGACCTTATAACATCGGGAACACTTTTTTCCTGAAGATGTTTCTTCAACCATTCCGGCATGTAAAACGCAGGTTCAACTATGGCCGTGTAGGTTATATGTGTCGTATTGTTGTCGTTGGCTTTCAACATCCATGATCCCTGGTTCTTTTTAAAATTCCCCTTATGCTGTATCCAGGTGCATGTATGTTTTCCTTCATCAGAAGTAACTTTTAATACCATGTCAGTCTGTTTGAAGGATACTTTAATTTGTTTAAATACCATCATACTTATACCATCACGGGATAATATTTTACTCTCCATCACGTTAGGCATATATTTTTCATGATTATCATAGTCGACAAGGGCAGTCCACACGGAATCAATATCAGCATTGATGATCCCGGTGGCAGTGACAATGTGATCATTACCCTTTTTTTGCACTTTAATTGATACATGATCAGGTATAAGGTCGGGCATATCACTGCAATGTATAAATGCAGTGTTATCAAAAAGCATTGTTAAAAGCAGAATACATAATATTCTGAATGTCTTCATCTGTGCTTTCATCAGTATTACATGTTTTAACGTGCAGCACGCTTTCTGTCTGTGCGATCAAGTATTTTCTTTCTCATTCTCATGCTCTTAGGTGTCACTTCCAGTAATTCGTCATGACTGATATATTCAAGTGCCTGTTCCAGACTGAAGTCTCTTGGAGTGGTTAACCGCACTGCATCATCTGATCCGGAGGCCCGAACGTTTGACAGCTTCTTTGTTCTGCAGACGTTAACCAGCATGTCTCCTTCACGGTTGTTCTCTCCCACTATCATACCTTCATACACATGAACACCAGGACCGATAAATAACTCACCCCTGTCCTGGAGTGTATTCAGTGCGTAGGCAACTGATGTACCGGATTCCATTTGTACAAGTACGCCCCTGTTACGTGACGGGATATCACCCTTGTGATACTCGTACTCGTAGAAGCTGTGGTTCAGAATTCCCGTCCCCCTGGTTTCTGTTAAGAATTCGTTTCTGAAACCGATGAGGCCGCGGGCAGGCACCTTGAATTCAAGCCTGGTATATCCATCCGTTCCGGGAACCATGTTTATCATTTCACCTTTACGAATGCCAAGCTTCTCGATAACAACGCCAACATACTCATCAGCAACGTCTATCATGGCAAGCTCTACAGGTTCGGTTCTCTTACCGTTCAGCTCCCGAAAAATAACTTCCGGCCTTGAAACCTGGAACTCGAATCCCTCACGCCGCATATTTTCGATAAGAATCGCAAGTTGTAATTCACCACGTCCTTTCACGCTGAAAGCCTCTGCCATTTCTGTCTTTTCAATCACAAGGCTAATATTGGTTTGTGTTTCACGTTCAAGGCGTTCCCATAGTTTTGTTGAAGTTACATGTGATCCTTCCTTACCAAGAAATGGTGAATTGTTGGACATGAATGTCATGGAAAGTGTAGGTTCATCAATAGAAATCAACGGCAGCGGTTCGGGTTTTTCCCTGTCCGCCACGGTCTCACCGACATCTATCAGTTCCATACCGGCAAGTGATACGATATCTCCTGCAAGCGCACGCTGTGTTTCTACTTTTTTCAAGCCTTCATACGAAAATACCTTGGCAATACGGTAAGGTATCCGGTCACCGTTTCGTTTCAGGAGCATAACATCATCCCCGATTGCAACAGTACCGTTATGAATTTTACCAGTACCCATTTTTCCAAGGTAATTATCGTATTCAATGGCTGAAGCAAGGAACTGAAATGGTTTTTCAGGATCGCCGGCTGAATCCTCAACATGGGAAAGAATGGTTTCAAGTAATGGAATTATATCATTATTTTCATCATCAGGATTATAACGTGCCAGGCCGTTCTTTGCCGAGGCGTATACTGCTGGAAAATCAAGCTGTCTGTCGGTGGCATTCAGCTGTATAAAGAGGTCGAAGATCATATCCAGCACTTCGATAGGCCTGCTGTTGGGGCGGTCTATCTTGTTTATAACTACTATGGGCCGGTGTCCAAGCTCAAGTGATTTCTTTAACACGTACTTTGTCTGGGGCATGGGGCCTTCGAATGCATCTACCAGCAGGAGTACAGAGTCTACCATTTTCATTATTCGCTGTACTTCGCCCCCAAAGTCGGCATGACCGGGTGTATCGATAATATTTATCTTGGTATCCCTGTAGGTAAGTGAAGCGTTCTTGGAAAAAATGGTGATCCCTTTTTCACGTTCAAGGTCATTTGAATCCATGATCCTTTCATCAACTTTCTGGTTTTCCCTGAATACACCGGTCTGCTTCAACATCTGGTCAACAAGGGTTGTCTTTCCATGATCAACGTGTGCGATAATTGCTATGTTCTTGATACTTTTCATGTGTGTTTATTCCTCGAGTGTAAGTCTACCTCTTCCTGTCTGTATTATACATCAGGCCTGTATTAGACTATATAGTTTTGTGTTTTTTATAAAAAAGGTGTTAATAATACATAATGTTCCATGTAAGGGTGTTAATAAAGTGTATCTCGTAACATGATTTCTTTCTATAATTAAATTGTTAATAAAAAAGAAAAGGATACCACAGAGACACAGAGCTCACAGAGAAATAATAAATTATACTCTGTGTTTAATATAATAGGAATTAAGTTATCTCAGCCACGATCCTGTCAACATGTATTTCGGTTGTATTCAGGAAAGGTATACCAATGGCGGCACTATCTTCGGGGAAGAGTATAAGGGGAAGCTCGGTGCAGCCAAGTATGATGCTGTCAATGCCGTCGTCCTTTTGCATTCTTTTTATAATGCGTATGAATTCATCTTTTGTTTCCGATTTGATATTGGCAAACACAAGCTCTGAGAAGATCTTATCATGGATGTAATCCCGTTCTGTTTCAGCAGGTATGGAAATATCAAGGGTAGCCTGTGAAAATACATCCTGGTAAAATCCACCTGTCATGGTGAAACGGGTACCCAGAAGTCCCGGCTTCTTCAGGCCCCGTTTTATAACCTCGTCACGTGTTGCCTCAACTATACTGATCATGGGAATAGAAGCTTCTTCTGCCAGCCTGTCAAATACCACGTGTGGTGTGTTTGAGGCGAGTAGGGCAAAATCTGCACCCGCGGCAGTCAGCGAGTTTACTGCTGCACCAAGGTAAGTAACAAGTCCTTCCATGTCATTTTTACCGAGATACCCGATCATCCGGGTCATGTCGATACTGTGTATGAGTATCTCCGGGTAACTGCCGTCAGTTATGATGTCCCTGTATTTTGTATTTATCAGGTGATAATACTCAACGGTAGCCTCGGGGCCGATACCGCCGATAATTCCTGGTTTTTTCATGGTCTTCTACCATTTCCTTTAAGTAAAACGCTGACCCTCTTTCATTTTATATAAGGTCAGCTGTAAGTTCGCGATAATGATGATATAATAATTTTTTATTCATTATGGTCAATAAATAAAACTGTTTAACAATTTAATTACTATTTTAAGATTATAACTGCTTTACAAATTTTAACAGGAACATAATAATCACCTTACAAAATATTTTTTAAATGCAGGATTCACGCATCAATGAGCAACACCGTTTTAACCGAAACACAGGGGATAACCCTAAAAGGCCTTTCCAAAAAGTTTAAGTCAAGTGATGTTTTCGCAGTGGATAACCTGTCATTTGAGTGCAGACCGGGTGAGATTACCGGTCTGCTGGGTGAAAACGGTGCGGGCAAAACCACAACACTGCGTATGCTTTCCACAATGATCAAACCAACCAGTGGTTCCGCGGTGATCTGCGGATATGACGTTGAGAAACACTCATCCCATGTGCGCCGCACAATCGGCGTGTTGTTCGGTGGCGTTACCGGCCTTTATGACCGGCTGACTGCACGTGAAAACATACTCTATTTTGCCGGATTGAACGGGGTCTCCGTCGAAATTGCCGCTACCAGACTGGAAGAGCTTGTCATTATGCTGGACATGACTGAATACATTGACAGAAGGGCAGGAACCTTCTCAACGGGAATGCTGCAGAAAACCGCCATCGCAAGAACACTGATACATGATCCCCGGGTTCTGCTGCTTGACGAACCCGCGGCAGGCCTTGACATGGGTTCATCCCGGATAATTTATGACGCGATCAACCATTACCGCAATCAGGGAAAAACGGTAATACTTTCAAGCCATGACATAGGGATTGCCTCTGCGCTGTGTG
>Ga0272443_10001561_pt1 | contig 32759 bp, 24 predicted proteins | sample SSMAcet12_FD_193581 | JGI IMG/M metagenome (GOLD analysis project Ga0272443, IMG submission 193581) | Marine sediment archaeal communities from Little Sippewissett salt marsh, Falmouth, MA, United States - SSM-Acet-12 | ecosystem: Environmental > Aquatic > Marine > Wetlands > Sediment ... | reverse complement strand
CCAAGAAGCGATTGGCCAGTTCCTTTGCCGTCAGGGAGACCGACTCTGCGGGCTCTGCGGACCGAATCTCGTATCCCAGGCCCATCTCATGGTATCGTCGGATGGCCTCTTCCTTGTCCGTGCCTAGATAGATCCGTTTGCCCCCTCGGGTTACATAGTACTGCTTCGTGTGCTTGTGATAGGAAACCGGATTTGATGCTGGTCTACTCCTCGGCATGGTGCATACCTCCAAACCACGTTCATCAGTGTAGTCAGAAGTGTAGCACGGCACTTACCCAAGAAGCTGCACACAGGAGTGACTTATCGCAAATATCTCGCTAACAAGGACTTAAAAAAATGGGCGATACTGGACTTGAACCAGTGACCTCCTGCGTGTCGAGCAGGCGCTCTAGCCGTCTGAGCTAATCGCCCTTGCCTAGCGAAGGTGTCAGTATGACGGGATCGTGGAGAAAAAGCAAGGATTTTTGTGCAAGTTCTGCGAATTCGCCGCCCGCGCGGCAGCGAACCGAGCCGCGGCGCTGAGGGGAAACCGCCTGTCAAACGCCAGCGCTACCCCGCGGCGTCAGAACTCCAGGGCCCGCCGAACGACGGCGGCCGCGGAAAGCGTCCGCTCCCGACGACCGCACTGGACAGTCAGCGAGATCAACACACTCTTGGCGTCGATGGGATCGCCGTCGGCCGGCGTCTTGGCGAAGCTGGCATCGGTGACGTCGTCGCAGAGCGTGTAGGCGTTGCCGCCGGTGATCAGCATCAGGGTATTGGGGGTGTTGGGATCGCTGGCGTCGCGGTACTCGTAGGTGATCATCTGATTCGGATCGGCCCCACTGAAGAACCTACACTGATTGCTCGGCGCCGCCGACCAGACCCCGTCGGCCATACGCAACTCGCTGGTCATGCGCGTCAGAGCCTGTCGAGCGTTGTTGATCGACTCGAACATCTCCTCGTTTTCGTAGTAGTTGGTGACCGAGGCACTGAAGGCTACCGCCAGCGCCGTCATCAGCATGGCGGAAATGGCCAAACCGATGAGGCACTCCACCATGGTAAAGCCGGCATCGCCCACAGTTTTATGATGGCGTTTCATCTGGTATCGCATCGCTCCGTTGCTCCTTTGCAACCCCGCCTCAAGGGGCAAGTCCCCTGCTGTCATCAGTAGTTGGCGCGAATCCAACTGGCCGAGCTGATCGGGCGACCGCCCAGAGACACCGTCACCGTGATCCGCACGAAATCGCTGCCGTGGTCCGTGACGACCGCGTTGAAGTCCGACTGGCTGACGTTCTCGACCTTCACGACCTGGCTGAACCCGGCCAGTTCCGTCAAGGCATTGCGGCCCGCATCGATCGGTGGCGAACAGGTGAGATTATCGAGATCATCCAGGTCGTCGTAGGCAGCAATGGTCGATTCTCCCGGGTCCGGGCCAAACACCGTGGTCGGGGCATCCGGCTCCACCACCGGCAGCAGCGTGGTCAGTTCCCGGATTTGCTCGACGAGGAACTCGGCCGTGGAAAGATCCGCGCCGGCGCCGTTGGCCATCGTGAAGCTATTGCTGGCGAAAACCAGCGCCGTAATGGACAGTCCGACCAGAATGATCGAGATCAGGATCTCGACGAAAGAAAATCCGTTGTCGCGTCTCGACACGCGCATGCTGCACCCCCCTCGTGGATGCCCGACGACGCTACTTGCCCGAGACCAGGCTCGACATCTTGAAGATCGGCAGAATGATACTCATGGCGATGAAACCCACCATGAGACCCATGAGCACGATCATGATCGGTTCGATCATCGATGTCACGGCCTTGATCACGGCTTTCAACTCGCGGGCGTAGAAGCTGGAAACATCATGGAGGACCTCGGCCATGTTACCGGAATCCTCGCCACTTCGAACCATCTGTACGACGCTGCTGGGCATCAGCTTGTAACGGCTGAGACTCGCAGCGATCTTTTTGCCTTGCCGGACCTCTTCGTGGATGCCCAACCACATTCTCTTGTAGAGGACATTGCCGGAGATATGGGCGGTAATGGACAGGGTGTTGAGAATGGGCACGCCGGCACGCGTCAGCACTCCCATCGTGTGCAGGCTGCGGGTGATGTAGAGGCTGCGACACAGCGTACGAAGCAGCGGCAGAACCAGCTTGGTCTTGTCCCACCACAGACGCCCCGTGGTCGTATTGATGAAGAAATGGAAGCCCCAAAACGCCGCTCCGAGCACGGGGATGATCGCATACCACCACGACCGCAAGAAGGCACTGCTCGCCATCAGCACCTTCGTCGGCGCCGGCAGCAGATGCTCTTTGCCCTCGAAGATCGCGGTGAACCGCGGCAACACAAAGCACAGGAGAAAGACCGTAACGCTCACCGCCATCACCGCGATGATGACCGGATACACCATGGCACTCTTGACCTGGGAACGCGTATCCGCTTCCTGGTCCAGATACTCCGCCAGCTTCTGCAACATGTCACTGAGGGAGCCGGAGACTTCAGCGGCCGCCACCATGTTCACGTACAAGTTGCTGAAGACCTGCGGATGTTCCGCCAGCGCCTGCGAGAAGCTGTTCCCCTCTTCGATACGCAGTTTGAGTTCGCGGAGGATGTTCTGAAACTTCTGGTTGTCAGACTGGTCGGCAATCGACTCCAGAGCATCCTGAAGACTGATACCGGCGCGAACCATCACCGCCAATTGGCTGGTGAAGTGCAGAATGTCCTTGCGACTGGGCCCGAACTCAACGCGGAAGCCCTTCATCTTCCCCAGGACATTACCCGCCGCCTGCCCTCCCCCTGCGGCCGAGCTCCCGGAGCCCCGCCAACTCTCAGAGGTCGTGGTATGGCTCTCGTATTCCTGTACGGTCTGCGTTGCCATGTCACCCCCACTCAGTTATCGGCACCGGCCACCATGGTCTGCGGAGCCGTGTCCAGCTTCCCGGCGGCAGCCAGCATCTTTTCCATCTTGCCAGGATTCCCGGAGCGAACAATCGCCTCTTCCCGGTCGATGAATCCTTTGAAATACATATCGGCGATACTGTTGTCCATGCTCTGCATGCCCAGTCGCCGTGAGGTTTCGATGATGTTGGGAATTTCGTAAATGCGGTTCTCGCGAATGCAGTTGCGGGTGGCCGAGGTGCACAGCAGGATTTCCGTGCACGGCACCATGCCCGGCTCGTCGATCCGGCGAAACAGCGTCTGCGAGATGACCGCCTGCAGCGTGTTGGCCAGCATGGTACGAATCTGGTTCTGCTGACCGGCCGGATAGATATCGACAATACGTTCGATGCTTTGCGCCGCATTGATCGTGTGCAACGTGCTGAACACCAGGTGGCCCGTCTCGGCAGCCGTGATGGTGTAGCTGGTCGTTTCCAGGTCACGCATTTCACCCACCATGATGATATCCGGGTCCTGACGCAGCGCGTGCCGCAAACCAGACGCGAAATTCGGGCAGTCGGAGCCGATTTCCCGCTGTTCGATCATGCACTTCTGGTTCTCCATCAGGTATTCGACGGGGTCCTCCAGGGTGATGATGCGTTTGCTGTAACGCGAATTGATCAGACCGACCATCGCTGCCAGCGTGGTACTCTTGCCCGAACCGGTGTGCCCGGTGACCAGCACCAGACCGCGAGGAAGGTCGGTCAACTCCTTGACGATCGGCGCCAGATGCAGATCGTCAATGTTGTGTACCTGGTTGGGGATGACACGGAAGGAAATGGCAATCGTGTCGCGCTGGAAATGCGCGTTGACACGGAAGCGATGCCCACCGGTGATCTCGGCCGAGAAATCCAGGTCACGCTGCTCCTCGAATTTCTTCATCTTCTCGGAACCGACCATGGCCAATACCATGGCCCGCGCATCCTCATTGGTCACGGGAGGAAAATCCATGTCGATCAGTTCGGTATCCCGTCGCAACACCGGCGGCATGCCGACATTGATGTGTACGTCACTGGCGCGGTTATCGATCGTTGCTGCCAGAATTGCCTTGATGTCCATCATAAAGAGACCCTATCCGAAAAACCTGAGGCTCTGAGGCTTCAGTCCATGTTCTCGACAAACACTTCGTCCGCGCTTTGCCCATAGACCTCGGTCACGCGCAGCACTTCTTCCACCGTGGTCAACCCCTTCATGACCTTCTTCATTCCGTCGTCGAACAGGGAATCGCGTCCGCTCTCGTGGAACGCGCGCCGCATGTTGGCGACGGAGCAATCCTGATTGATGATGTCCCGAAACTTGTCGTCGACGACCAGCATCTCGAAAATACCGACACGGCCGGAATAGCCGGAGCCGCGGCAGGCATCGCAGCCGGCGCCGTGGACCAGTTCGCCCGGTTTCGCGCCCGCCCGTTCGACGTAGCGGCGCAGGCGATCGGGAACCTTGTAAGGCTCGGTACACTTCGGGCAGATGCGCCGCACCAGTCGCTGGGCCACCGCGGCGTTCAGCGACGCCGCGATCAGGTAGGAGTCAATCCCAATGTTGACCAAGCGCGTGACACTGCTGGCCGCGTCGTTGGTGTGCAGCGTGGAGAGCACCAAGTGGCCCGTCAGCGCCGCTTGCACCGCAATGCGCGCGGTTTCATTGTCACGAATTTCACCGACCATGATCACGTCCGGGTCCTGCCGCAACAAGCTCCGCAGCGCCGCGGCGAAGGTCATGCCAACGCGCTCGCTGACTTGGACCTGGTTGCAGAAGTCCAACTCGTATTCGACCGGGTCCTCGACCGTGGAGACGTTCAACCGTTCGCCATCCATCTCCGCCAGGGCCGAATACAGCGTCGTACTCTTACCGGAACCGGTCGGCCCCGTCACCAGCAGGATGCCATGGGGCATCGCCACCTGCTCGCCGAACTCCGCACACACATCGGATTCCATGCCGACGTGCTCGAGGCCGCGACAGATGGAATTGCTGTCCAGCACACGAATGACGCACTTCTCGCCTCGGTTCGTCGGCAAGGTGGAGATACGCAGATCGATGGCGCGACCGCCAATCAGCGCCGAGACCTTGCCGTCCTGGGGCAGGCGCCGCTCGGAAATGTCCAGGTTGGCCATAATCTTGATACGGGAGATGATCGCCGGGTGCATCTTGTTGGGCGCCTGCATCGCCTCGAACAGCACTCCGTCGATACGATACCGAATCTTGGTTTGTTTTTCTTTGGGCTCGATGTGAATATCGCTGGCCCCTTCGCGGACGGCATTGCTGATGAGGTAGTTGACGAACTTGATGACGGGCGACTGACCGGCCATGGATTCGAGGTCCTCGGAATCCTCCTCCTGGTCCTGAACCACTTCCACCTCGGTCATGTCACTGATGATTTCGTCGAGGTTATAGTCCGTCTCGTCCTCTTCGACCTTGAAGGACTCGCACACGGCGGCAATGTCGTCCGGACTACAGACCACCACCCGAACAGCCATCCCCGTCTGCCGCTTCACATCCTCCACCGCGAAGATATTGGCCGGCTCACTGGTCGCTACCAGCAGTTCATCGCCCTCCACCGCGACCGGGACAATGCTGCTCCTCTCGATGAACGCGACATCCAGCTTCTTGAAGGCCTCTTGGTCCACCTCCTCGGGGGTGATCCGCCGAAACTCCATGCCGCCCAGTTCGGCCTTGGCCTGGAGCACGTCATCGGAGCTGACCATGCCCTCTTTGAGCAGCCACGTCGTGGCGTCGATGCCCGGCCGATTCATCAGTTCTCGGCGCAGACGCCCATACTGTTCGTCCGTGATCTTGTTCATTTCCAGCAGAATGTCGGCCGCATCGCGAACGTGTGCCTGACTGCTGGTCGGCTCCGGTGAGTAGAGGTCGCTGAGACCGCGTACCTCTCCCACATCCGAGCAGATCACGGTGGCATCTGACGGCGACGCTCCCGTCGGGGCAGGCCCCGCAGGAGCACTCTGTTTGGAATGCGATAGGAAACGTAACATCATTGCGCCAGCTTAAGCATAATGGTCAAATTTTCAGTTCCCGCGGCAGAGACGGCCCCCTGAGACTCCAGAGCGAGCAGGACCGAATTGCCTCCGATCTTGGTGACTACAAGCCCGTCGATGGTATCGCCCTGATGGAGAATCCGGTCGTTGATCATGCAGGCGTTGCCATCTTCGGAGCGCATCACGCTGAGCAGCTTCAGTGACTTGGCTCGCTCTTTGAGACGTTCGCGTTGGATCAGGGCGGCCCTGGTGGCCGCGTCTTGCGGCGTGGGCCCTTCCTCTTTGATCGCCCCCATGAACATCTCGACCTCGAACGGGTTCTTCACCAATTCACCGACTTCGACCTGAAAGACATCAGAGAACTCGTAGAACTTATTGACGATCTCGTCCATGCGGCTGACCATCTCCGAGCTGACCCCGGTGAGCCGACTGATCGCGACCTCGATCTTATTCTCTTCGTCCTTGGCCGGCTTGCCATAGGCCGCCTGCGGCTGGCTCTTGCGAATCATGTACCCCAGACCCGCCAGACCCACGGCCACCAGAGCCGCGACGAGAATGGTGCTCCGACGCAGGTTGCTTCGCGTAGCGGCGACCGTCAGGAACTCCTGGTTCTCCCCCTTATCCGGCGCCCCGCCTTCAAGCGAATTCAGCCCTGCCGCCTGTTCTTGGGAGACCCCTTCGCCTCCCTGTTCACGCATAAAAGACAACATAATCCGGCTCCATCAATATCCTGCCTGATTGTGAGTATGAACAAACGCCATCGCGCATCTGTCCCGCTCAGGCCGACTTGTTCTGGAAGAAGATACTCACGATGAACTCCGCTCCGACTTCCCCTTCTCCGTTGATGTCCTTACGCAGCTTCAACTCCCGCAGCTTCATGATACGGGGGAGTTTCTCGATCTCCAGCAGGAACGAGTAGAACGAATTGAAGTTCCCCACCAGCTTCATGCTGAGCGGCTGTTCGACGTACCCGCTGTTGTCCTTCTTCTGTAGCGTACGAATGGTCTTGGGCTGCAGGCCCTGTTTCTGAGCAATGACCGTGACCTGCTCCAGGACCTTGTGAATTTCGCTGGTCGACGGCAACTTGCTCTCGAAGAAGCGAATGGCCTCTTCCAGTTGCCCAAGCTGCTTGCTCAAGTCTTCGGCCTTGGCCGTCGCTTCCTCGAAGTCGATCAGCTTGGCCCGTTTGCCGTCCACGCGCTGCCTGGCCACGGCCAGATGCTGATTGGCGGGCTTGATCATGAACTGATAACCGGCCGCCGATACACCAACCAACAGAACGAAGAATATTGCCTTTCTGAAGCCACTGGTCATAATCTTACTCCCATCCGAGGGCACTGCGAGGCTCGTCGGCCCCGGTCGTCTGTTGCGTCTTACTGGGACTAGAAGTGATACACAGAATTCTCAGCCTTGGACCGAATCTCGTCGACATCCTCCTTGGTGAGATGGACTTCCCGAGCGAGCATGGCCGTCAGCTTGAAATGTCGGAACGACGTGCCATCGATCACCTTCTCCACCGACTCCACCAGCGCGACGTTGTCCAGCAGAATCGAGTTGCCGAGGCGTTCGATGTACTCGGCCACCTGAAGGTCGCTCGGCGCCATTCCCTGAATGTCCATGTTGGTCACCAGGCGTTGTTCGCGCGAGGTCCCGGCCCCGTCCTTCTTGCCACTGCTCTGCGACGCCTTGTACTTGTTGGACCGCCGGCCTCGATTGTTCGATTTGCCCTGCGGATCCTTCTGGATCAGCGTCAGGTCCACCAGAGAGACGCCGGCCGGCAGATTGTTGGTCAAGGAGGCCAGCAGCACGCTTCTCGGCACCGGCTCGAGCAGTTCAGCCGTCGTCAGTGCCGTCTTCATCATTTCCTTGCGCCGCGACTGCAACTCCTCGAATTTGTCAATCGCTTCCTGCATGCGCGCCATCTTGGCGTTCACCAAGGATTCTTCGGCACTACAGGCTTTCTGCCGTATCTTGATGGTGACGAAGGTCCCGCCCAAGGCGGCCATCACCACGGAAAACAACACCAGACACATCAGGTTGGCCCTGCGTGACTCGTTGCTCTGAACGTAATCATCCGGCACAAAATTTATGTTCGACATTTTCTCTATCTACCTCCGTCTACGGAGCCTGCCAGTGTCAGCGGATATCCCTCAGGACAAACTCAGGCCAAACGCCAGAGCCCAGCTTACCTTGCCGTTCCTCCTGTCCAGACCGAATTGATCCGGGTCGGTCACTTCGGTAGCCGCCATGCAATCGCCCATCTGCGCCTGGACTTCCAGTTGGCGTGCGATCATCCGATAGACATCGGGCTCCACGGCCAAACCGGACAGGAAGATGAGACGCTCGATCTGAGCGTTCTTGTAGATGGACAGAAACTGCCGACGGTTGGCTGTCAGTTCCATCACCAGCCGGCCCACTTGCGGCTCTTCTTTGAATTGCTTGGCCCCCATCGGGACCGAGCAGGCATACAAGGGATGCTTATGCCGGCAGATCACCATGTTGGTGCACTCCGGCTGAATATCCAACAACATCACGATGGCATCCAGGTCGGTCTTGCGGCGCCCGAAGAAATGGGCGTAGCAGGCGGCCAGCGCCACCGGCCAGACGCCGATCGACTTGATGGTCAGACCGGCACGCTCATAAATGGCCAGGTGATGGTCGATGGCCGTTCGTTCCGTGGCCAGCACCATCACATTGTCTTGCTCGGTCGCAATGTACTTGATGAGCGTGTTCTTTTGGATCGGCTCGAACGGCAGCTTCTGTTTGATCTTGGCAAAGATCGCCTCCTCGATCTTGCCGTCAAACTTCTTGGGCCAGCGAATGTGATCGATGAAGACTTCGTTGGCCGGCAGGGCCGCCACCACCTCTTTGCCCTTGAAGTGTCCGTTGGCCGTGGCCTTGCTCATGACCTCGACAGCCCACCGCTGCCAGCGAGCCGTTCCGGCGGTGATGTCGGCCGGGCGATTGACATACTGACCGGCAATGAGGACCGCTTCCTCCGAGCCGTTGGCCAGTTGCGCCAATTTGAGGCAATCGTTGCCCAAGTCGACCCCAATCAGATGCGAGCGTTTTTTCATTAATCCAAACATACCTGTTCAGCCCACCCTAGAATGAAGGTTGATCGTGCCTGCTCCCATCGCGGTGTCCAGTTGGTGCTCTCCCTCACCGTACTCCACGTGTCCCCTCTTTTCTTCGTTTAACCCAGTCATTGTGCCCTCTGGACCCCAAACGCCCGGCAGTACTATTTCGACCTTCCGTGTCGCGCCAATTAAAATATATGAACAGAACAGAGGCAGGCCAAAAACGACCGGGGATATTGGCGCATCAGGCAAGGATCAGAGAAATTACCGCGAACTGGACTTCCGATAATGCCGGGTTATCGGCGCGCGGGCCATCACGGAAATGGGACCTTGGGCGCGGGCGTCGGAGGGTCGGCCGCGGGGAAATGGCTCCGGATGACCGGCATATTCGGCGAAATCAGAACGGCGATCGGAAGATTGTCAGGCGGGCCACCCTCCAGGGGCGCGTCCGGCCGCGGCTGCCCCTCCGCGACTCACTCGGCCTTGAGACGACGGCTCATCAGGTCCTCGATCGCCAGCCGCACGGGTTTGCCCTCGAAGAGCACCTCATAGACGGCGCGGGTGATCGGCATTTCAACCTGATGCCGAGCCGCCAGCGCCGCGACGGACTCGCAGGTGGCGATGCCCTCGACCACCGATTCGGTCGCGTGCTGGGCCTGTTCGAGCGTCTGGCCCTGGCCGATGCGCTCCCCGAAGGAGCGGTTGCGCCCCGAAGGCGAGATGCACGTGGTCACCAGATCGCCCAGGCCCGTCAGGCCGGCAAAGGTCTGTTCGCACGCGCCCATCGCCAGGCCCAGACGCGTGATCTCCGCCAGTCCGCGCGCCAGCAGCGCCGCCTTCGCATTATCGCCCGCGCGGACGCCGTCGATGATGCCCGCGGCGATAGCAATCACATTCTTCATCGCGCCGGCCAGTTCGACGCCCACCAGATCCGTGTTGGTATAAACGCGTAACCAGGGGCACGTGAACGTGTGTTGAATGCGCGTCGCCAGAGCTTCGTCCTCGGCCGCCGCGCAGGCCGTGGCCGGCAGCTTCCGCGCCAACTCGTCGGCAATCGTCGGCCCGCTCAGGGTGGCCAGAGCGATTCCACCACCCAACACGCCGGCGAGAATCTCCGTAGGACGACGCAAGGTGTCGTTTTCGACCCCTTTGGCCACCGAGACGATGGGAATGCCCGGCGGAACGTGGGGTTTGAGGCGCGTCCACACCGGCGCCATGTATTGGCACGGCACCGCCGAGACGATCAGATCGGCCCCCACCATCGCCTGGACGTCGCGCGGATCGAAGATCAGCGTTTCGGGTACCGGATAGCCCGGCAGAAACCTGCGGTTCTCGCGATGCCGCTCAATCTCCGCGAGTTGCTCGGCGTCGTGGCCCCACATGCGCGTGGTGATCCCCTTCTCGCAGAGCAGCATCGCCAGGACGGTACCCATCCCGCCGTCGCCGATAATGGAAACGTTGCTGTATTCTTGTTCTGACATTGTCGATCCTGTCCTGGCAGTTTATAAGAACCCCATACAGCAGCGGATTAAACCGTTGAATCGCCAGGCTGTCAATTCTCCGCTTCAACTTGGGCGACGGGCGCGATTTTAACGGGATTTTGACCGGGCCCTAACAGCGTGCTAATGCCGCCCCGTTATACTGCCGATCATCGCAACAGGAGTGGTGATAACCATAAGGTGGGCGGTCCGTTTCGACGCTCGCCTGTTTTTTTGCGCTCGCCGAACGCAGATGTCTATAACGGTCCTCGAATCGCAGGATTCTACTTCGCTATCGGTGTTCAGGATCCTGCCATTTGTCATTCCCGCGGAGGCGGGAATCCAGACCGCCTTGCCGAGTTCCCGGCTACCGACCGTAATCCAGGATTACAGAGACCTCTTCACACACCTGAACCGAGGGGTTACTCGCGATACTGCCACTGGAAATTGCAGATATCGTCGGCCGTGCCGTACAGACCATCATAGCCCGCACTAATAAGGATGAACTTGTCCGCATGATACGGCGTGCCTGGTCCTTGCGAGTTGTCTCGCTGCGTATTCATATAGAAGCGCTGCGGATCGGTCAGCGGATGCACGGCACTGGGCTCCCCAGGCACGCCCAGAGCGAGCAGCATCTGATTGTCGCGGTAGTCGTAGATATTCGCCGGGTTGTCGGGATCGTTCACGTCGTGGGCCGTCTTCTTGGGGTCCGCCCGATAATAGAGAATCGGCATCCCGGTCTTCGCACCGCTGGGGCGCTTCCTTATATAGGTATCGCAGAGCACGAAGCGGTTCTCGTCGAAGGGCCCGGTGTGGCCCTGGCCATAGACCTCCGCCAGCCGAGACGCATTGGCATTCCCCGGCTGAACATACGGACCTTTGCGGGCCTTGAGATGCGCGTCGCGCTCGGCCTTGCTCACACGGTCCACGTCCGGATATAGATCGACCGCCCCCATCGCATCGAGGCCATCGGCCCGAAAGACAGAATCGGAGTGGATTCCGAGCAGATCCCGCCCCAGCACAGCTTCGCACAGCTTCAGCGCCCCGCAATAGGAAGAGCCGGTCAGATCGTTCGCATCCGAAGGCGGATAGCCATCGAATTCGTTCGCGTGTAACTCCAGCGCCGCACTTATCGAATGTAACTGGGCAGCCTGCTTTACCTGATATGCGTAATGTCGGTGCGGGCGCGGATGAACCATGAAGACAGCAACAATAATGAAGATAAGAGCCAAAATGAACAGGATTTCTCTGACGGAGCCTCTATGACGTGAGAACGATGTCTGCTCCATGATCGTCTCCCTCCTATTTGGTTGTCTGGCTCGCTTGTCTCGCAATGACGCTCAAGCGCCGACCTTGTGCTTCTAGTGCCCGACGATTTCGAGGGTGTCGGGCTTGAGGCGCTGGAGTTCGGGCAATTGGTTCTGGCCCATCTTGACCTCGATGACGACGGAGCTGTCGCCGTACTCCTCGTTGAGGATGCGCCCATGGGCGCGCAGGAAGCTCTGGACCTTGCCGTTGGACTGATGACTGCTGACGCGCAGCACCACCTCGCTACCGCGATAACACTCGGTGACCTTACGGCCCAATTCATCGAGCCCCAGGCCGCTCTTGGCCGAGATCGCCACGGCGTCGGGATAGACCGTTTCGATCATCTCCAACTGACTGAGGTTCGTGATAGCGTCGACTTTGTTGAGTACCAGCAGCGTGGGCTTGCGGCCACAGTCGATCTCATCGAGCACCGCATTGACCGACTCCATCTGACTGAGCGCATCTTCGCTGGCCACATCGATCACGTGCAACAGCAGATCGGCATTGACCGTCTCTTCCAGTGTCGCCTTGAACGAGGCCACCAACTGGTGCGGCAGCTTCCGCACGAAACCGACCGTGTCACTGAGCAGGACCTCGACGCTTTTGGCAGGCGACCATTTCCGCGTCCGCGTATCGAGCGTGGCGAAGAGCCGGTCCTCAACGAACGCGCCCGCGTCGGTCAAGGTGTTGAGCAGTGTACTCTTGCCCGCGTTGGTGTAGCCCACCAGGCTGATCTTGAAGAGGCCGCGACGACCATCGATCTCGCGCAGCCGGCGTTTGTCGATGCCCGCCAGTTCGCGTTTGAGTTCGCTGATGCGCTTGTTGACCAGGCGCCGGTCGATTTCCAACTGCTGCTCGCCCGGCCCGCGGGTGCCGATACCGCCGACCGCCCCGGCCGCGGTCGCTCCGCCCGCCCCGGCCACCGTATCGAGGTGCGACCACATCCGCGTCAGGCGCGGGTAGGTGTACTCCAACTGGGCCAGCTCGACCTGGAGCTTGGCCTGCTTGGTCTTGGCCCGGGTGGCGAAGATGTCGAGGATCAGCTCGCTGCGGTCCAGCACCTTGGCCTCGACCAGCTTCTCCAACTCGCGGATCTGGCCCGGGGACAGGTCGTTGTCGAAGATGATCACGTCGGCTTCATGCTGCTTGACGCGCCGGGCCAACTGAAGGGCCTTGCCCTTGCCGATATAGGTCGAGGGGTTGATTTTGCGGATCTTCTGCTGAAAACGGTCGACCACGACCGCCCCGGCACTCTCGGCCAGGGCCGTCAATTCGCCCAGCTCATCCGAGCCGTTCGATCGCGCTAACAGGGCGGCCACCAGAATGGCCCGCTCCTTTTTGACTTTCAGGGTCTGACGAAACTTTTCCAAGTAAGACCATACCTCCTAAAAACACGCGTATGGTAGCACATTGCAGGGCTGTTTTCAAGCGCAACTGCCGGTGCCAGAATCGCTTCCGGAACGGGCCGGACACGTTCGCGGAGCGGCCGCTGAGGCCCATAATTTGCCGAAAAAGCCGCCCGAGCCGCGATTTTGGACTTGAAATAAAATCTAGCAGTTATTAGATTGATTGGTTCACATGTTATGTCGAAAATGGCAGTAGGTGCTTTTGATGTTGTCCGTTGTGGATCGGGTATTGACATATTAAGGAGTCGATTGCGTGTTAAAAGTCAAGATGCGTACAGGTGAGTCGGTGCAGCAGATGATCAGACGCTTCAAAAAGCTGTGTGAGAAAGAAGGCCTCATTCGCGATATGAAGCGCAACGCCTATTACGAGAAGCCCTCGGAGCGTGAACGCCGGCGCATGCGCAAGGCCCAGCGTGCGGCCCGCCGCCCCTCGTAAACCTCTACGCGAATTCTTTCCAGAATCCAATCCGAGCAAGCGGAGAGCATTCTCGATGCCTGCTCGGTTTTTATTTGCCCGCCTCAGAAACCGCCTGCGGATGCGTCGCCGCGACCAGCGGCAACTCGGCCGCCCGCGCATTGGACTCAACCTGCTCGACGTTCTTGCAGCCCGGGATCACGCAGGTGACCGCCGGATGCTGGAGGCACCACGCCAGGGCCCACTGGGCCATCGGCACCCCTTCCGGAACCTCGCCGCGGAGTTGCTCGACTTGCTCGGCGTAGTCCCGCCGTTTCTCGTCGCTGTGCCAGACCGCCCGGACATCGGTATCCGAGAACCGCGCGTCCCTGCCGTACTTGCCGCTGAGAAATCCGCTGGCCAGGGGCACCCGCGCCAAAACGCCCAAGTCCTGCTCTGTGGCTCCGCCAAAGAACAACTCCTCGGCGCGACGCTGAAGGCGGTTGTACACCACCTGAAGGGCGCCGGCGCCGACCTGCGAGGCCTCATTAACCTGGAGCGTCCCTTCGTAGCTGCTGCTGATCGAGATGCCCAGATGCCTGATGACGCCCGCTTCGACCTGTTCGCGCAGCATCTCCCACAAGCCCGGGGTCTGGAACATGGCGTCGGTGCCGCTGTGGAATTGGTACAGGTCGACGTAGTCGGTTTGCAGAGCCCGCAGTGACGCCTCCAGTTGTTTGCGGACCAATGCCGGTTCATAGATATCGTCCCGTTCGAAGCGTGCTTTGAAGTGGTGTCCGAACTTGGTCGCGACGATCCACTTCTCGCGCGCGCCCTTGATCGCCTGGCCGACGAGTTGCTCGGAGAGATGATCGCCGTAGCATTCGGCGGTGTCGATCAGATTGATGCCGAACTCGGCCGCCTTGGCGAGCATGGCGTCGACTTCGGACTGCTCAAAGGTCTTACCCCACTCCCCTCCCAGTTGCCACGTTCCCACACCCACCACCGAGACTTCCAAACCTGTCTTTCCCAGCCGACGATACTTCATGTGTCCAACTCCAATTCCTCACTCCGCGTCCAAGAATCCTATTCTATGTGCTGACAGCGACTCAGCAGCTCATCGTCGGGCTCGAAACCGACCTTCTCAGCAAATGTCACGTTGATATACGCCTCCGTCTCCTGGCTCCGCGCGATGGGGATTCGAGCCGGACGCTTGCCCCGCAAGATCCGCAGCGCGGTCTTGGCCGCCCGGCGCCCCTGCTCTCGATCCGCGGCACACAACCCGAACATGGCGTACTTCGTCATGGATACGTCGCACGTAACGACCGGCAGACGCGCATAGTCCCGGACAAATGCCTGCGCGTCGGCTTCGTCCCAGCCCGCGATCCCCTGGTTCGCCAGGAGGAGGATCACATCGACGTCGCCGGCAACCCTGGCAAATTGCAGCTTCCATTCCTCATAGGTCTCCGCCGAGGCATATGTGGGAGTCAATTGGCATTCCGCGAAGATGGCGTTCAGGACCTCCTCATTATCATGCGGGGGCGTCATCTCGCCGGACAGAACCGCAATCCGCTTCAGGCTGGGATAACTTGGCCTCAGAATCGCCATCGTCTCGGCAACCGGTGGGATGCGCAGTATTCCCGTCACGTTCTCTGTGGGCAGACCGTACGGCTCACAGGTCCAATCGACCGCACAGAAGACACAGGGGATCGGGCCATCGGCAAGATGCCCTGCCACTACCGCGTCTACGGCCGTGTCGCCGGAGACGATGATGACTTCAGGCGAAGTGTCGTGAATGGCCCCCAGTGCCTCCTCCACTCTCGCGGCGAGTGCCTCTGCCTGGGGGTAGCGTTTCGTGTCGAGGAAGAACACATCGAGCCCGGCTCGGGATTCGGCAACAACCTCGTACAGACCCGCCAGAGTCTCGTCGCTCGACGGCTCGCCCGGATGGTAGGCGTCGATGTAGAGAAGCCTCTGCACCCCAATCTGCGGCACGTGGCAACCGCTCAAGGTAATCAGGGGGATACCTGCCAGGAGGAGCACAAGGCATCGAGAGAATGTCATTACTGAACTTCGCATCCTTGCTATGCTCCTCAAAGGACAGAACGAGTTTTTCATTGGGCATAGAACGCCGTTGCGGAGCGGGCCGGCGCCGTGTAATCGAGCACATCGTCATCGGCCAGGGTCACTGTTCCCAACGACTGAAAGCGGTCGCTTTCGTCACTGGTGCGACAAGCATCGAACTGTTTGCCGCCGCAGCCGCGCACCTGCACGGCGACGCGCTTGTTCCACTTGCTGATGTTCACCAGCACGAAGGCATCGGGATATTCCGTCCCGTTGCGGGCGAAGCCGATCAGCGCGATCTCCGAGTCCATCGCCATCGTGCGGGCGATCGCCATACCGGGTTGCCCGGCCCGTGTCAGCAGTTTGTAGTAGTAATAGCCGCGGAGCACTTCGTAGGTACCGTCTTCGGCGATGCGGAAGGCCGTCCCGGGGTTTGGATCGCCACCGACCCACTTGGCCGGTCGCTGGATACAGGCCCAGGGGGTAATGCCGTTGACCTTGGCGGTGTAGATGTTGCCGTGCATCTCCTTGAGGTTATCGGCATCCATCTTGCTCCAACTCGTAGAGGTCACCCAGGCATGCAGGTCCGGGCGCCGGCCGCGCAACACGTCGATTCCTACGCTGCGGTGTTCGCCAAACCAGCGGCCGTAGTTGCCGCCGTAGAAGCCGTGCGAAGTCACCAATCCCAGGTTCGCCAGCGCGCCGTCATCGTCGGTGATGGCGTCGGCGTAGCCCCAGGCACTGAAACGATACCAGTTGGTGCATTCACCCGGCGTCAGGCCCACGTCCTGCAGACCCGCCGCGTCGAGCATCGGCCGCATGAACGTCAGAAAATCCACCACCTGCTCGGGAGGCCAGAACAGGTTGTAGTCATGACCTCGCCCGATGTTGCCGCTGGCGCCATCGGTGGGCCAGCGCATCCAGTCTTCTCCCTCGTTGTGCAGGGACAGATACTTGACGGGAAGACCTTCCTCCTCACGCAAGTATCGCACCCAGTCGATCATGTAGCGGGCCAGATCGTACTTGCGCGCCGGGTCGAGGTCGCGACCGCGCAGGAACTTCTGCCTGGTCGCCCAGGCGGGCGGGCCATAGAGCGTGGTGATGATCGTCAGGTCGTCGCCCCGGGCACGCGTGCGCTTGAGCCCCTCGCGCACGAAGTAGCGCATCCATCTGGTGGTCGTCTCGTGATCGAACGGACCGCCCGGCTCTTCCTGGTGGAACGGATCGAAGAACATCTTGACAATGCCCGGCTTCAGACCATCGTCGCCAAAGGTCATATCCAGGATTCTCTGTCGCTCGGCTTCGCTGAGCAAACTGAAGCCCCCGTATTCCTGAGGGTCCTTGCTATAATCGAGCGATTGGGGCACCTCGACGTAGTTGACCCCGAAGCCATCCCACCCGCGCAGCGTTTTCGAGAAATCGACCTCGGCCCGCACGGCCTGAAAGTCCATCGCCTGGCCGGCTGCTGTGCCGGCGGCGAGCATGGTCAGAACAGCCACGGCGCGGGCGACATGGAACGTGGCACTCATCGTCGAACCTCCCTGATCTGCCGGTACTAGGCGATCTGAGCCTCGAAGCCGCAGAGCTGACAGAACTCCGTCATTTGCTTCTGGTAGTCGCCGTAGAAGAAGATCTGGTGAAAGCCCGGGAAACTCAGCACCGGGTGGCCGCCATCGAACTTGACCTTCACCGAGACCACGCAGCCGCCGCTGGGGGGCACCTCCATGTTGTCCGTGACGGTGCCGGCCGAGACGAGCATGGCTGACGGTGTCCCCTGCCGACCGGGGAGCAGATCGATACTGGTAACGCGCTGGCCCATGCGCCAGATCGTGCGCGGGACCGCGTCGCGGTTGCCATGGTGGTGTTTGATATCGAAAGGCTCGGGTTTCTCGTCGTAGCCATTGAGCCGGGTTGGGCACGAGCAGTGCGCGCCGATGACGGTATCGTCGACGGTGTCGGCCACCGGGTCCTGCTGAAAGCCCGGGCGGTCGAACAGGTAATTGACCATCACGTGCGAGGCCACCGCACCGGTATCCGCCTCGCAAGCGGCCGGGATGCCCTCGTCGTTCATACGCGACCAGGCAATGCAGGGCAGGCTTACGTCGATCTTGCCCAGGGCGCCGAGGCAGTCCATGGTAATGGCGTCGCCCCCTTCGCGTTCGAGCAGGCGGCCCGCGACATAGTAGCTTTTGAGACCGTTGAGCACGTCCTGTTTCGTCGCGCCGATCCGTCGGCGGGCGCGTCCCATGTATTCGTCGGCCATCGCCACGATCGCTTCGCTGTCCGGCGTGCGATGGTATTCCTCGATGAACGAGTTGGCTGGGATATGACGCAAGGTAATGCCCGTGTCGGCCAGCGGCGCGTCGAAACGTCTGTCACCCTTGATTACGATGCAGCGCGTCTTAGCCATCTTCGCCTTGGCGCAGAGCATCTTCATGCCGTAGGCCGGCTGGCTGAAATCGTTCGTCGCGTAGACCACGCAGCCCGTCTTGTCCACGAAGAAGTCCGTGTTCGTCGTGAAGGAGGTTCCCAGGGGTGAGAAGATAATCGACGGGATAGCGCTGGCCGCGACCTTCCGCGCCGTGGGCCAGGAATGCTGCTGCCGATCCAGCATGACCAGCATCAGACCGTCGATCTTGTCGGCCTCGGCCTGGGCGATCCAGGCCTGCCCGTCGGCATCGCTGTAGAGGGGCTCGGGCCGCAGTTCGAGCCGGGCGCCGATCTTCGCGGCCGTCTGCGCCAGGGCTGCGGCGTATTGCTGCCGCGCCGCCTCGCCATCATAAACCGCCCCGGGCCACCACATGCCGTACTCTTCCTGGCGCCGGACGAAAGCGGCACGGATCACAGGCACACACGTCGAGGCCGGACCGCAGGGTCGGATTGGATCGGCGACGTTCCTACTCGACTGTAGCGATTTGCAGCCGCCCAGAATCGACGAGCCAGCCAGGACGACCGTCGAGCCTTTCAGAAAAGTGCGGCGTGAAACCGAGTGACAGCCGTGACAGTGGTGAGGACATCTTCCCATGCTCATGAGCATCTCCCAGAAATCGTATGACGATTTGGCATAGGTCCTATAGGACCAATGGGACCTATCCTTGGGAAGCTATCCTATGAGCCTCAGTGGACAATTGCAACGTTTTCCCATACGATCACGGCACTGCCGGCGGCCAGAAGACGCGGTCGCCATTCTCGGCCCAGGGACGCGGCTTGCCGTCGTCGTCCACGCCGCGCATGCCTCCGCCATCGATGAAGTCCCGACTCACGCTATACAGCAGGAATCCGCCGGCGACATGTTTGTAGACCAAAGGACCATCGCTGAACGGGTCCATCGGAATGGCAGGAAGATAGCCCGCCTCGACGAGGCGTTTCAAATCTCCAGGAAAACTCCCGGTTTCGGCGTGGTAGCGCTGCAGCGACAGAACCGCCAGCGTCGCCTCGTGATCCGCACGGAGTTGGAACGCCAGTTCCGCGACCCGATACTCTGCCGGGAACAGCATGAGAATAAAACCATGCCGGTACAAATCGATGGAATCGGTCATGTCCTTCTTGCCACTGATATGCCGCTGATACGGGGAAAGTCTGCTTCGCCTGTCAATTTCGTCATACACCGCATGGATCTTCGCGACCGTCTGGTTGCGCCGGGCATGGAACATACTCAACGCGACATCGACCACCCGAAGCACCATGTGCGTGCACATTGTCGGCCTGGTTCCCTCCGGCAGCGCGGTGGCCAGCAGAACACCCTTGTACTGCCCCGGAATGAGATGCCCGCCACCGAAGCCGCCGCGGGTGAACGCATGCTGAACGGCGTCCAAGAGCACCAGGCGCTCCCCCGCGAAGTTCGCCGGTGGGGACCCGTCGGGATACAGGGCCGTCAACTGGACTTGAAGGTCCCGCAGCGCCGTCTCGGAAAGGTCCTGTCTGGCCATCAGGCGCAGCAATTCCGACCGGGCTGCCCCCGCTTGGGCAATTCCCATCAATTGTTCAATCAGTCGGACACTGGTTTGCAGGTGAGCGCCAACGCGAGCAATCACCAGGCAGTGGTCAACCGACGCCTCCACACATCCCTCGTCGGCGGCCAGGCGGGCCTTCCAGAACGCGATCTCCGTCAGATGACGCAACTGAGCCAACGGTGGGAGCATTATCCGCATCAGAGGCGGAACCGTGACCCTGCCCCGGTCATACTGCAAGGGCCGATGGTAGCGCCTCTGGCGACTGGCCTGCTGGAGATGGCCCCATGCTGCTTCGTTGGCCTCGATCCAGGCGACAATCGCCCGGCGCTGAGATTCGCTGACTCGCGCCAGACTTCGCACTTTGAACGCCGAGATCCCGTCAAGCACCTCATCCGCCTCGACGAACAGGGAGATGGCCTTTTCGTAGTGAGGCCAGGCGTTCTCCGCAGGCAGCATGGCGCTTCCACCAAGCCGGTCGAATTTCACCAGGTACTCGTCCGTGACAACGGGCTGGCCCGCCAGGAAGGCGTGAACGTACCAACTGAAACCGATCAGCAATGTCAATGTCATCGTGGCCTCCGCACCGCAGTGTAATGTCCCTCCCTTGCCATAGCAAGCGTCGCGATGGGTCCGAGCTTCCCGCATCGGACCGGCGCGTGCCGTTGAGCGATCCTATTGAGACAGACGCTTCACGGGGCCGCAGCGCTTAACACCATCGGGACTTTTTCTCGGCAACGCCAGGATCTCGGCACTGCCCTGCTCAGAGACGGCAGCAATGGCTTGCAATCCGCCCGCCGATGCGTAGAATGGGGGCTCGAAGGTGGCCGGCAGGCCTCTTCGCGAGACGAGCGCGACGCTCGTCCTACCCGGAGCAGTGGCCGAGCGGCTTAAGGCGGTGGTCTTGAAAACCACTGTACCGAAAGGTACCGGGGGTTCGAATCCCTCCTGCTCCGTTGACGCGGCGCGGCGTGCCCGCACACAGATGTAAGTCATTCCCTTTTAACCTTTTATGTCTTCGGCTATATATGGTATAATCGTGTTGTTGTCAGCGCCGGCGACGTCAGTAGCCCTGGGGAACAGCGAAGGGATGATGAAATGCAGCAGCGGCCTGCTCCGCACTCCAAAGCACGACACCTCGTCTGGACGACATTGCTGGCCGGGACTGCTCTGATGATGGTTGGTCCAAATCCCGTCCGTGCCCAGCGCCGATTCCCCTATGCCTACGACAACCTGGCGGTGGGCAAGGACTCGTACATGGTGCGTCTGACGGATTCGCTCCCTCCGGCTTCCAACGGCAACGATGGCGATCTGGCCACTATCGTCCGGACCACCGAACGCACGGTCGACGGGTACTGGGAGGTGGATCTGGGGCGAGAATACGCCGTGTACGATGTCCAGGTCAATGCCGCCAATGGCTTTGGCGAGCGCATGACGCACGCCACGGTGCGCCTGTTCGACGGCCGGCACGATTCCGTGTTCAGCCGGGAGTTGGACGACTTGCAGCCGCCCATCTTCTATGTCAACTGCGGCGGGCCCCGCCGGGCGCGCTACGTGCGGGTGGGATTCGAACTGAAGGAACGCTCCTCACCAACCGGCGACATCGAGTGGTACCTGGGCATCGCCGAGGTGATGGTCATCGGGCGACCGGCGGAGGAAGTTGGCCTGTTGTCGTTTGCAGCCTCCAGCGACCGAATCGATGCGGGCCAGGAAGTGACATTGACCTGGCGGACGGAAGACGCAACCAGGATCAGTCTGTATCCCGGGATCGGCAGCGTGGTCGAGCTGACCGATGGGGATGGCGCGGGATCGATTACGCTCACGCCGGATCAATCCACCGAGTACACACTGGTGGTCGAGGGCGCGTTCGGGCGCGATATCGACGCCGTGACCGTCGTGGTGGATGAGACCGTCCCCTCGGTGCGTATCAGCGAGTTCGTCGCCCGCAACCGGCTATCGCTGGAGGATGGCAATCGGGAGAGCTCCGATTGGATCGAGCTTCACAACCCAAGCGAGGCCGCCGTCGACCTGACCGGCTACGGCCTCAGCGACGATCCGACCGACCCGCTGAAGTGGATGTTTCCCGAGGTCGCGATCCCGCCGCATGGCGATCTGATTGTCTTCGCCTCGGACAGCGAAGGCTCCGTCGATCCGGAAGGTGGCATCCACACAAGCTGGCGTCTCGATGGTGACGGCGAATCCGTGGTACTGACCGGCCCAGACGGCATGACGGTGGTCGATGCGATTCTCGACTACCCCGCTCAGTGCGAGGACCTGGCCTACGGTCGGGACATCGAGGGCAATCTCACGTTTCTGGAACCGACGCCGGGCGCCACTAACTTGGCGACGTCGTATGAAGGCTGGCTGCCGCCCTTGACGTTCAGTCACCAACGCGGTTTCTGCGATACGCCGTTCGAATTGTCTATCGAACACGAAGATCCGGAGGCCCGCATTCGCTATGCACTCGACGGCGGAGAGCCCTGGATCGCGTACGGTGGGCCTATTCCCATAACCGGGACGCAATTGGTCCGTGCCTCCGTCATGCGCGACGGCTACCAATCTCCCCGAGCGCAGACACACACCTACCTGTTCCTCGATGACGGCGTCACCTCTGACGTGATGAATCCGAGTATCGCCCAGAACTCCAGGTACGTGACGCAATTGCGCGACGGCCTGTCGGACCTGCCTACCATAGCGATTGCCGTCCCGACGCTTCCCGACGATTACCGCGAACACGAGGCTTCCGTCGAACTATTCTGGCCTGATGGTACCAAGCCGATCCAGGCCGACTGCGGCGTGCTCCGCTACGGCGGGGCCTGGACCACATTCGCCAAGAAGAGTTATCGGCTCAAGTTCCGCAGCGACTACGGCCTTCCCAAGCTCAGGGCTCCCCTCTTCAACGGGTTCGATCGAGGCATCCCCGCCGTGGAAACCTTCGACGAACTGGAGCTGGCGGGTGGTTCGCACGACATGAACCAGCGCGGGTTCTACATGGCCGGGCGCTTCGTGGAAGATGCGATGCTGGATATGGGCAGCCTGAACCCACATGGCCGGTTCGTGCACCTCTATATCAACGGGACCTACTGGGGTCAATATCATCTGCGCGAGCGGATGGTAGAGCATTTTCTGGCCGACTACCTGGGCGGCGCTGCCGAGGACTACCTGAACGTGCGGGGCAATGACAACGTGGGCGGTTCCTTCATTCCTGGGACCCCCGATCCCATCCATCGCCACGCGTGGGAGCGGGCGCGCGCGCTGGCCGGCTCGTATCAGCAGGTGCGGCCCCACCTCGACGTCGACAGCCTGATCGACTTCATGCTGCTGTGGTTCTATGGCAATTGCGAGTCGGAGTACCGCGCCTCGGGACCGGTCGAGGCGAGCTCGGGGTTCAAGTTCTGGATGGCAGACGCCGACGGGTTCCTGCGCAGCAGTGCTCTAAACCTCAACCGAACTTCCAATACCGGGCCGGGCGGACTGTTCGGCGCTCTGGTGGGCGAAGGCGATCCTGATTTCATGGTGCTGCTGGCCGACCGCATCTACCAGCACATGACTCACGATGGCGCGCTGACGCCCGAGCGCAATACCGCCCGCTTGCTCGAGCGTATGGAGGAGATTCAGAACAGTCTCGTGGCCGAGTGTGCCCGTTGGGGCTATCGCACGCCGACGAACTGGAACGCGGCCGCCCTGGAGATCATCGACCATCTCTTCCCCGCGCGCACCGGTCAACTCCTGACCTATCTGCGCAATCGCCAGTTGTATCCACCTTTCGACCCGCCGCAGTACAATCAGCACGGCGGGAACGTGGTAGACGGCTTCGAGTTGGCTCTCAGCGCCGGCAGTGGCACGATCTACTACACGCTGGACGGCAGCGATCCGCGGGCGCCCGGCGGTGGCATCGCTCCGAGTTCGCGGGTTTATGGCTCATCCTCTGCCGGGGAGATCCTGGTCGCCGCTGAATCGGTGTGGCGTTACTGGGATCGCGAGGCGGCACCGCTCGGAGCCTGGCAGGGAACTGGGTTCGACGACAGCACCTGGGCCACGGGGCCGGCCCAACTCGGCTATGGCGACGGCGATGAAGTAACAGTTATCAGCTACGGCCCGGACGCAACCAACAAATACATTACCTACTACTTCCGTCATTCGTTCGCGATCGATAGCCGCGCCGGCATCGATCGTATCATTGTCTATTTGATGCGGGACGACGGCGCGGTGGTTTATCTCAACGGCCATGAGGTGGTGCGGCACAACATGCCAGCAGGCGATGTCACGACCGAGACGGTCGCCGCGAGCGTCGCCAGCGGCATCGACGAATCGGAATGGTTCGTTTTCGAACTGACGCCCGAACACCTCCTCGCGGGCACGAACACCCTGGCCGTGGAGGTCCATCAGGCCAGTGGCACCAGTTCGGACCTCAGCTTCGACCTGGCCCTGGAAGCCCATCGGGCGCAGGACCATGACCCGCTCGTGCTGCATGGGGACACCGTGGTCAGGTCGCGTGTCTTCAACGGGCAACAGTGGAGCGCGGTGAACGAGGCCCATTTTGCGGTCGCCGAATAGGCCGTCATCCGACCCGCCGATTCACGGGCAACCGCCGGGATGCCCATGGTAGACCTTCTCCCCCTAGTGACATCTGGAACCGGTCCTACCATGGCCCGCACGGCATTGAGAGACCGAATTAGCGGAAAATTCTTCAACAGACCACGCCTTAGGTCCCGATAACATCCCCCCTGGCCACACCGGATCGCGTGCCTCCTGTTCAGGCGGCAGTCTGCCCCGCCGCCCGGCTGGTGATCGAGAGCCCATTTGGATATAATAGATGTGAATTTCGATCGAGATTTACGGGGAATACTCGGGCTCGACGGTCAGAAACAACGAATCGGAGGAGAGTGAACATGATGTGGCTCAGGTGGTGCAGCGCCACAATCGGCATACTGGCAGTGGTGCTGGCTGGTACCGGCTGTCAGATTATCCCTGACCGCGGGCTGTCGTGCCCAGCCAGCGACCTGACACACACCGGTTTCAATGCGGAGCCCAGAATCCGCTTTGGATGTTACCCGACCGATACCCTCGGCACCATTTTTCTCGGCCGCAACCTCGGTTCTCATGGGTACTACTACACCCCCTTCGAGAAAGACGGCATGGTTTACACTTGCCGCGGGGGACACATCGACATCATTCACCTAAGAATCGCGGCCGATTGGACTGCTTATCTGGTGACCGAAGCCTACGAGCACCTGATGAAGAACGATCCGCACTTCTCCTTCGGGCTGGCCGTAGACCGGTCCATCAATCACGTCCACATCTCCTATCCGGAGGATTGGGCCCAACTGTCACCAGAAGAACGTGCCGAGACGGCCGAGGAAGTCGCTCTGGCCATGGGTCCTTATCTGTCCTACACGATGACCACCTGGCATGAGATCCTGACGTGGTTCGGTTTCAAATGCGTCGGCGTGGCTACCGAGTTCCCGTCGGCATTTTCATGGGAAGATTCGTACTCCAATCTCCTCGGCACGATCATCGCGGTGCGCGCGCTAGGCGACACGGAGCATTCCTATGATGAGGCCGTCACCATCGCGCTGGACGAGGAGATGGACCGGCTCGGAATCCAGTCGGCACATGTGGCTAAGCGAGCCAGCGCGCGGGTCAAAGGAAAATGGTTCACGGGATCGGCGCTGTTCTTCGTGGACGTCAAGAAGCGGAACTTCGACATCGGTCTGAGCGATGGCATGGTCACCCCGACGATGCTCAATACCGTCAGCCAATGCGCGGACGCGGAACCATTGTCCTATCCGGTGCCCAACCTGGACGCCCTGGAGAAGCACGGCTTCTCGCTCCAGATGGAAATCGAACCCCACGAGTGGGAGCGCAATGCGATCCTGGCGGTCGCTTATCCCGATCCCGAACAGCGGCAAAGGCGGATCGATCCCGCTGTCCACTTTGCCCGCATCATGGATCACGTCAAGCAGGAGGCGGTCACCAAGTACGGTGAAGCGGTCTTTGCCCACCGCGACATGGGCGTTTACGAAACCGCCGCCAAGAATCAGTAGCCCCCCAGAAACGGCAGGCCAAACACCCCTGGACGCCATATCCATGGGTGCCCTTTCATGATCGGCATCTGCACACTGCCTAATCCGCGCAAAATACGTAGTTTCCACACTTGCCCGGGGGCCATTTCTCCCGTTATCATGGCTATTGAGGCAGGACGGATGTGTATCCGTTACAGCGTGCCTTTGCTGTTCCGGCCCAGAACACAGAGCCGGCCGCACTCGGATGGATCGCGGGCTACGGGCTTAACACCCGCAGCCCTTTTTGTTTGTGGTTCAGGCACTCCCGGTCCGCTTGGGCGAATCCAAGGCAGAAATCAGCGTCGCGACCCTAGGACTGCCCCTGCCGGGCGGGCGCCAGCTCCCTCAATAAACGGACGGCAGCATCGGCCATCTTCTCACCGCCGCCCGGAGCGACGCGGGAGTTGACCGTCTCATAGCTGCCCTCGGCGAACGCCTTCTTCGTCGGGATGTACCCCGGTGCATCCTGGCACAACTCAATGACAAGTGTCATCGGAAACGGACTGGCCTGCTTGATCGCCAAGCCCAGATCGACGAATACCTCGCCGGGCAACCCGACCACCGCCACCTCATCACTGAGGCGAAAGACCTGAACCTCCAGCCCGATCGTGGAACTGCGGCGCGCTTGAACGTCCAGTGTCTTATAGGCCTTCACCTGATCGAGGAAAGAGAGCTCGCGCGTGCCCACCTTGTGGATATCTTTTCTGGCCTGCTCGATTTCCGTAGCCGTGAAACGCTGCAGCGGCACCTCAACCACGGTGCGACGGACTGCCAGCGTAGGTGCACCGCAAGCCTTCAGTCCAGCCAATGCCTCGGCCACCGTCTCCCCGAGCGTCCGACCGATCTCCTCAGTCTTGAGACGCTCTTTGCACGTCACATCGATGTGATTGATGTCGCCGCAAGTGCCGGTTCCAAAGAGCAACGTGAAATCTTCACCCAAAGTATCTCGTAGCGATTGCTCAACGAAGTAGGGATAGTCGGCCGCATAGCGCGTGCCACCGACGGTATCGAGATGCAATGCGAAATTAACCAGACCAGCCACCGCCTCACCTTCGGCTCCGCCGCGGAACATGACCACGCCCACGTCCGGATCGATCGGCCCGGCCACTTTGACAATGTCGGGGTTCTGAACGCCCGGGTTGAAGCGCACCGTTCCGTTCTTCATGTGGAAGCGTCGGTTGAAGGAAAGCCCCTCCTGCTGAACGACTCCCGCTTCGAGCCGCATCGGTTGCAGCGCGTCATTCGCCTCACGAATTGCCTGCATGATCCGATTGATCAACAAAGCCGGGTAGTCCACCTTTTCACACGCGTCCTGGCCATGCCTGGCTATCGCCTGTTCGTGGAAATGGTCGCGCAGAGCACCGCCATACAGCGGCCCCGTATGAGAGTGCGTCGCGGCCAGGAGAATGTTGGCGGCGGGAATACCAATCTCGCGTTCGGCGCGCTGTCGCGCCGCCTTCGAGACATCCGGGAACAAACCGATGATATCGCAAAATACCAGCGCCGCCCGAGTCCCGCCCTGCTGCAATACGAGCGCCTTGGCGTGCAGCGGATTCAGCACGCCTTCGCTGAGACGCTCGCGAAAGTAGCCACTCATCCGATAGCCCAATGGTGGCGTGATATCCGTAACCGCCACACCCGCCTTGAGTTCCTGCCCCGCCGGTGCCCCGGCTCCACTATCCGCTGACGTCTGACCCGTCAGAGCTTCGAGGAATCGACGCGCCTTCTTGGCCTCTTCCAGCGTGTGGTCCAGATCGCCTGGATCGAGACATTCGACGACGAGCGGCCCACTTGTAAAGCCCCCCGCCTTGAGCTTGCCAAAGACCGCCGCGAAATCAACCTGTCCCGTCCCCGGTGTCACCGCGACGTCCTTGGGGTGTTTGTAGTCCTTGATACACCAGCCGGTCACCAGCCCGTCGACCGTAGGCGCATCCTCGACGGGCTCGCGCTTGCCGTCGGAGTAATAGTAAATATTGCCCGCGTCATACCAGATGCGGAAATTCTCGTGACCGACCATCTCGATGGTCTTGCGACATTGCGGGCCGGTCGCATTCAGGCCGCCATGGGGTTTGACACTGATACCGACACCGCGCTCGGCAGCGTAGTCACAGCATTCGGCAATCGCCTTGTAGTAGGTCTCGTATAGCTTCTCATTGCCCGTGCCGCCCATCAGCAGATTTCTCGCGCCGCAGGCAGCACAATTGTCGATCAGCGTCCGCAATCCTGCGATGCCCGCTTCCAGCGAGCGGTCGACGGGGATTCCGCCGCCATAGACGGACGCGACCTTCAGGCCGCGCTGCTTGACTTCGTCGCCCACCCGCACGGCCTCTTCGACCTTCGTCGCCACCGAGATCACCAGGCGTGTCTCCGACTTCGTGGTCATCAGGCCGACATACTTGTACCCCGCCTCGGCGATCGCATCGAGCGCGACGCGGTAGTCGTGCTTGTCCCATGGGCGTGTGTAACAGCCGATCTGCCACTGCTCCGGCAGTGTGGCGGCCGCAGCGATCTGCCGCACGCGGGCGAGCGTCCAACCTGCCACGCCCATCTGAAGCGTTCGATTGAGAAAGCCCCGACGCGATAACGCCTCGGCATCCGTGGCTTGGTTTCGTCTATCTCGATTCATGGATCTGCCCCTGCAAAATTGCACTATCCTTCCTTGATCTCGCGCGCAACCGGATCGTAGGTCATACGTTTACCCGTGTCGAACGACCGCACCGCCATCAGACAAGCCACTGCATGCTGATAGCCCGCGTCGATCGAGGCGTTGGGCGTTTGGCGCGTCCGAAGACACTGGAGCCAGTTGAGAAAATGATCGGGCTGGGGCACGTCTTCGACGGGCTGCTTGCCCCGGATCTCGCCGCGCCGCTTGCCCGCGCCCTCGGCCGTCAAGACCGGGCTGGTCCAGTTGACCATATCGAGCACGCCCCGGTCGCCGAAGATCTTGAAGCTGTTGCCGCTGCCATTGCCGAAGTTGGTCGAATAGCTGACCATGAAGCCTTCCGGATAGATCCACATCGCCTGCACGTGATCGGGACAGGTGAACTTGTGCTCGTCTTTCCAGACAAACGTCCCGCCCAGACACATGCAACTCGTGGGGAACTTCGCACCCGTGATGTAGTGGACCAGATCGATGTAGTGACTGGCCAGACCCGGGACCGGACCGTCGGTGAAATCGCGATACCCGTACCATCCGGAGTACTGGACCGGATCGAACGGTCGCCAGGGCCGATCCATCAGGAATTCCTTCCAGTCCACGTCCTCCTCTTTCACATCCTTGAGGTACGAATACCAGTAAGGCCGTTCGGCATTGCGACATTGCTCGATCCGCCCCACCGCTCCGAGAACACCTGTGCCGTAGAGCTTGCGGCAGCCCGCAAAGCTCGGCAGGCTGCGCAACTGCGTCCCGATCTGGGCAACGATGCCCGCCTTCTTGACGGCATCGCAGGCGTCCCGCAAGCGATCCATCCGCATCGCCAGCGGTTTTTCGCAATAGACGTCCTTGCCCGCCTCGGCCACCGCCTTCAAATGGGTCGTATGCTGGTGGTCCAGGGAGGCAATCATCACCGCGTCGACATCATCGAGGGCCACCAAGTCGCGATAGGAGACGAATTTCCGCGCCGCTCGGCCATACCATTGCTCGGCCTTGGCCGACGCCTCTTCGCGCCGCAGACGCCAGGGATCACAGACTGCCGTGACCTCGAAGTTCTGCTCTTTGACGTGCTTGTTGATCCCGGCCATGTGGGCCCCGATGCCACGACTGCCACAGCCGATGATCCCGATCGAGATGCGATCGTTGGCCCCGATGACGCGGGAATAGCCGCGGGCTGATAGTGCCAGCGCGAGTCCCCCACCGACACTGGCTCGTAGAAAGTTTCGACGGTTCAGAGATCGCTTCACAGCCATGCCTCCTTCTGAACTGGGTTGATGTGTTCGGTCATCCGCGCCGCCGGATACAGCCCGGGGCCCGGATACAGCCCGATATTAGCACCGCTGGTTTGGTCCTGTCAACTGTGACGGGCCCGATCCTCCGGCCTTTCGTGCGAACACGGTTGACTTAACCCCAGTCAATATAATAGAATAGCCTTGTTGGGGTACCAGAATGTCCCTCGGACAACGGGTGACCGACAGGAGGGAGGGTCACGCCCGGCAACAACCTCATTGAGGAAACACAGAGTATGCGCAAATCGAAGTGGTTCCTGCTGACCTTGCTCCTGACGACCTTTTCGGCTGCCCCATCGGCTCTGGCGGCCCCACCAGTGGCGATCAACGAGGTCATGGCGGCCAATTACACCACCACGGCGGATCCCCAAGGCGATTTCGACGATTGGATCGAGTTGCGCAATATGGGCGATGGCCCGGTCGATCTGGGGGGCCTGTACCTGACCGATGATCCTGACAATCCCACCGCCTGGCAGATCCCGGCCGGCACGGTCCTGGGCCTGGGCGGTTACGTCGTCATCTGGGCCGATGAGGACGTCACCGACACGGGGCTACATGCGAACTTCGAACTGGATGCGGCGGGTGATTCGCTCTGGCTGTTCGACGTCGACGGGCTCACGCTCATCGACACCGTGGAGCTCGGCCGGCAAACGCCCGACGTTTCTTTCGGACGCGACCCCGATGGTTCCGACGACTGGCTGACCCTCTCGCCCACGCCCGGGGCATCCAATGCCGGAACGTTTTTGCCGGTCGTTGCCGACACGACGTTCAGCCACGATCGAGGGTTCTACGACGCCCCGGTCGAGGTGACGATCTCCACCGAGACGGAAGGCGCCACCATCCGCTATACGTTGAATGGCACCACCCCCACGGCCAGTCATGGCATTGTCTACAACGGACCGATTCTCATTTACGGAACAACATCGCTGCGCGCCGCAGCGTTCAAGACCGGATGGAAATCCACCAACGTGGACACCCACACCTACATCTTCCTCGATGATGTGATCGGGCAGGCAACAAACTCGGCCACCGGAGCCCAGGTCACCCCCGAAGGATGTCCCACCTCCTGGGGCTCATCCAACGGCGACTACCAGATGGACCCGGACGTCGTTGGCCAAAACGGCACGGACGACTTCGGCGGGCTCTATGCCAACACGATCAGAGACGACCTCAAGTCCGTCCCAAGCATCTTCCTGGTCATGGACTTCGATGACTGGTTTGGCAGCAAGGGCATCTACATCAACCAGTCGCAGGACGGCACCGAACGTGTGGTGTCGATGGAGTACATCGACCCCGCGACGGAAGACAGTTTTCAAATCAATTGCGCCATCGCCATGCAGGGCGGCGTCAGCGGCGGTGGAACGAGTTTGGGACGCTGGAAAACCTTCAAGCTTTCCATGCGCCCCCGCTTCAAGCCGCAAACCGACGACGGCAAACTTACCGGTGGTCCGGGCAAGCTCGACTTCAAGGTGTTTGACGACTCTCCCATCGAGCGTTTCAACACCGTGGTCATCGACGGTGTGCTGAACCATTCCTGGCTCCACCCCAGCAGCGGTCAACGCAACACCGCGCTCTATGTGCAGGATCAATACGTGGCCGATCTGCACAACGCGATGGGAGGCCACTCGCCGCACGGGTCCTACGCCCACGTCTATATCAACAACCTGTATTGGGGCATGTATTACCTCCACGAAAGGCCTGACCATGCGTGGGCCGCTCAACTGCTCGGCGGTGAAGAGGACGAGTACGATGCCATCAAACACAACGCCGGCGGTGTCATCAACAGCGGCCTGGGAGGCAACGCCACCTCGAACTACAACGCCATGTTGGCGGCCGCCGGCGCCGTCGCCTCCGATCCTGGCAGCCTCAGCGCCTATGCGGCCCTGTGCGAACAGCTCGACGTCGACAGTTTCATCACCTACCTGCTGGCCAACTGGTACACGGGCAATCACGACTGGCCCCACAAGAACTGGTATGCCACCCACCGCAAAACCCCGGACGGCCGATGGCGTTTCCACTCCTGGGACGCCGAGCACACGCTGGAAGGAAGCAACGATGTGGGCGAGAGCCCTTCGGACCTGCACAGCCGGCTCGCGCAAAACGCGGACTATCGCATGCGTTTTGGCGACCTGATCCACCGCTTCTTCTTCAACGATGGCCCGCTGACCCCGGAAGCGGCCGCGGAACGCTACCGAGCGCGCATCAACGAGATCGACCGAGCCATCGTCGGTGAATCCGCCCGTTGGGGTGACAATCGTCAATCCCGGCCCTACACGCGTGCCGATTGGTACTCGACTCAGATGAGCAAACTGACGGTTTTTTTCCCCAGCCGCACGAGCGAGGTCCTGAGCCGACTGCGCAGCGCCGGCCTTTATCCGGATGTCGACGCGCCCGAGTTCGAGGTCAACGGTGAGCCTCAACACGGCGGGCCTATGAACTCAGGAGACACTCTGTCGCTGGAGCCCCAGGACGGCGACGTTTACTACACGCTTGACGGCGCTGACCCGCGCACGCCCGGCACTGTGGACCAGCCCGGCGAGGAGTTCCCCCTCGTCTCCGAGGATGCTCCCAAGAAGGTGCTCGTTCCCGCCGGCGCGGTTAGCGCTGCCTGGCGTGGCGGCGCCGCCTTCGACGACTCCGCCTGGACCAGTGGTGCCGGAGGCGTCGGTTACGAACGCAGTTCCGGCTATGAACAGTTCTTCGACATCGATCTTGGGACGTCGATGTACGGCAATACTGGGAGCTGCTACCTCCGCATTCCGTTTACGCTCTCGCCCGCAGGATTGATGGACGCGACCGGCCTGAAGCTGAAGATCCGATACGATGACGGATTCGTTGCCTACCTCAATGGCAGCGAGGTCGCCCGGCAGAACCTCAGTGGCGAGCCTACGTGGAATTCGACCGCTACCCAATCCCATTCCGACACGGATGCCGTCAACTTCGAGACTTTCGATATCACGGACCACATTGTCCAGTTGCGTTTGGGTGAGAATATTCTGGCGATTCAGGGGTTGAATTCGTCGTTGACGAGTTCGGACTTTTTGATTTCGGTGGCGTTGAGCTCGACGCAGGGCGGTGGCGGCGGGACGCCGGCCGGACTGTCGGCGTCGGCGCTGCGCTACGACGGGCCGCTGACGCTCAGCCAAAGCGCCGTGGTCAAGGCCCGGGC
>Ga0272443_10001560_pt1 | contig 32762 bp, 17 predicted proteins | sample SSMAcet12_FD_193581 | JGI IMG/M metagenome (GOLD analysis project Ga0272443, IMG submission 193581) | Marine sediment archaeal communities from Little Sippewissett salt marsh, Falmouth, MA, United States - SSM-Acet-12 | ecosystem: Environmental > Aquatic > Marine > Wetlands > Sediment ... | reverse complement strand
TCGGGCGGCGGGGGGAAGGGCGGGGATGAAGGGCGGGCGGTGGGTGGTGGGGGCGCTGGCGCGGGGGATGGGATGAGTGGTGCGGGGATTTTTGCTTGCGAAGCAAATGCAATAATCGTGACAGCGCGGAGGGGAAGGGCGGGTGGAGCGGGGTCTGGCAAATGCAACGAGAAACTTGGATATACGAATGGCTGGCGCGGGTGCGGATGGGTGGTGTGGAAGGGATTTTTGCGGTCGCAATAATATATTCAATAAACCTAACGACCGTAGCAAAAATCGTGACAGCCCGAAAAATATACCAACGAAAGAAAAAGGGTTGATTTATTGTATAATTTATAGATTTTATAATATGGAGGAATACTATGAGAAAAGATATATTAATACTTTTTGTTCTGGTACTATCGTTAACTGTCTTTATTGGTTGTAGCGGCAACGGCGAAAAAACTTATAGCGATAAAGAGCTAATTGAGATTGGCCAAAAACAATGGCAAGAAGATTACTACGGCGACAATAGAGAAGTTGCTCCCGAACAGGCAAAGAAATTAGCAAAAAGAGCATCGGTTTATAAAGATATGAGGTATATTTTCACCGCAGAGCAACAATATTTGGCCGAGAATTCATGTTATACATCGGATTTCAGTGAATTGAAAATCAGAAAACCAGAGAATCCCTATTATAATATCGTGGTTCAGGTGCAGGATCCTAGAAGATTGCTTATAACAGCTACCGGCAATATCGATGAGGATGATAATCGTGAGTATATTCAAATGAATTCTATGGGAGATATCGAAATTGTCAGGGACGATGTGCGCGATTGGCGTGAGGATGATAATATCATGGAAAGCCCGGATAGGCCAATCCAGAAGGCACGTGATACCGAAAAGAAGATTCTTAATGCCTACGAACGACGTATGAGTGATGTCCCCGATGAATAAGAAAGATTAATTCTGCCGTTTATCCCCATTATTTTATAAGGGGTTAATTAGAACAAACCCGTTTGCGATATGGTGATTACCTCACCCCGGGAAAGCTAAAACTAACCCCTACGATTCGCATATCATTTTTATTAAAAAGGAAAACCTACCTTAGTTCTAATGAAAATAGAATTATCTAGTTTTTGTGTTTTAGTTATTCTCTACTCCATTGTCTTATCTTGAGTAAGCTGCAGAGTAAAATGATCCCTAATACTGCTCCTCCCGATAAAATTACATAGAATCCCCTCGCACAGGGACAATCCTGAAGGATGAATAACAGCTCTACTAATGCTATTGACCAGATAAAAACGTTAACCGCTGAGAGTTTCCAGAGTTTTTCTATCTTCTCGTATTTTTGCACCTGTTCAATCAAATTACCTCAATTAAAATGAATCTTTATTGGGGCGGTTTTCACCGCCCCAATTTACGAGTAGTTACTTCAGATAAACGAGTTGTTTAACAGTTGATTTTCCGCCGGAGGATAGCCGTGCGAAATATGTTCCCGATGGAAGATTCCCACCCCAGGTGAGTTCGTATCTTCCCGGTGTCATAATCTCGGCTTTTAACGGAGTATCGACTTTTTTACCTAATACATCGTAAATCTCGAAAGTAACCTCTTTCTCGGTTTCAATCTCGAATTCTATTTTAGTGGTTGGATTAAACGGATTCGGCGAAACGGAGTTTATTCCGAAAACATAAGGCTTATCCGGCTGTTTGCCGTCATCCTGGTCTTCGGGTTCCTCATCAATTTTCACGCATGCACCTTCGAAAAGACAAAGGTAACCGGCGCAAATCGACATAGAGCCTTCGATTCTGCATCCGATAACGGGCTGGCCGATGGAGGCGTAGAGCGTGTCGCCTAAATCCGGCTCACGCATTCCGCCGCCACCGTCGAACACCCACCAGTTGACCTCGGTTTGCGCGAAGGCGCAAGCCGCGACAAGGAGGGCTAATATTATTAGTTTGCGCATGATTACTCCTTATTTACCATTTTCTAGTGTTTCGATACGTGCACGAAGTTCGTTGTTTTCCGCTTTTAGTTCTTGCACAGCACTGACAAGTATCGATGTCAGAGAGATATAATCGATCCCATCGTATTCGACCGCTTCGCCGCCCTCTGGTCCGGGATGAACTCCGTGCTTAACCAGCTCGGGGAATACCTCCTTAAGGTCCTGTGCAATAAGACCGTATTCGGTGCCCTCGCTGAAGCCCATGAAATCGTATTCATCCGCTCTCATCTCGTAGGTTACCGGGTTGAGTTCGAGCACCTTATCGAGAATGCCGGTCATGGGCGTGATGTTCTTCTTGAATTTTCGATCGGAAACATCCGTCCATGTGCCGGTATAAGCACCGTCGCCGGAGCAATAGACGCCGTAGTCGGTCGCGCCACCGGATGCCGATCCATAAACACCGTAATTGGTACCTGAACCCGTTGCTCCACCTCTCACGCCATAAAGTCTCGTGAGACCTCCTATTACACTAGTTTGGGCTAATCTGCCCCAAACATCATCTGAAAAGAAATTTCCAGTACCTTCAACATTCAGTTTATTTCCCAACGTCGTTGATGTGCCGATAGCTACATCACCATCTGCATCAATAAGGACATCAAAGTCAGATCCGCTAGTTCTGAACCTGAACTCATCGGTACCATTATTGTACCAGATTGATCCACGATTCACATCATCATCATCTCCAAAATGAAGAGAGGAAAGGTTTGAGGTTCCAGATGTAATAGCAATACCGCAATCACCTGTATTATTTACTACTTCGAGTTCTACTCTTGGGTCTGTCGTTCCGATTCCTACATTGCCCTTAACAAGTAGTCCATCATCAGGTGCAGTTTCATATCCCGCCCAAACTCTGCCTATACACATAGAACCATTACTTCCGTCAAAGTGGAATTCTTCATTTCCTGAAGTCTCATCAGCCAATACAAGCAGATCATCACCAACTTTGAAATTCCAATACGCGCCATGTGTTGCATCGGTATTACGTAATAGTAAAGCCCATCCGGGAGAAGTGGCTTCTATATTGATTTGAGTTCTACCATTCACTTCCAGTTTTCTTCCCGGAGTCGATGTTCCAATTCCCACGTTACCCTCGACATACAAACCTGCATCTCCGGTTCCAGCATTTGCTATCTTGAACTGATTATCGTTTGCTGAATTTGTAAAGAAACGCATGTCATCGGCATAAGCGTCTTGAGTCCAGCTATCATGAGTCCCTGCTCCGTTCCATATTATTTGTCCTCCCTCGAGGGTCGGGCCCTGCGCTCTTAAACCCAGGCTGCCAGCAGAACCATCATCACCAATATATACATTTCCCTCTCTTCGTATAACACCGCTGGCTACAACCTCCCAATCACCGTCGGCCATAGCGTAGGGTGAACCGGTGAGTTTGTACCTCGGCGTAATTTCAGCTCCGCCTCCTACAGATATTCCAACCCAGTATTGTTCTGTGAAATCCACACCGGCGGCATCGAAAGTTGTCGCTCCGCCAAGTTCAACATTGAACAGACCGCCTGCAACCGTAACACCGAGGTGATTCTCTGTCCATAGTGCCGTCCCACCGGTCTCAACATCATAGAGTTTGAACTCGATGTTGCGTGTTCCGTCCACCGGAACTCCGGCTTCGACCAGTTTACCCTGGAAAGATATTACATTTTCCACCGGGGCGGCGAAAGCCACTACAGCGAAAATTATCGCTGCAATAATAATTGTCCCTCTTTTCATTTTTTTCCTCCTCGTTTAGGATTAAAGTTTGCTATTTGATTTATATTTTTCATTATTCTTCATCGTTGTCGATTGCAGCATCCTCGTCGATTAATTGCTGGATATTCACAGGGGCAATTTCAGCCGCGCCCTTAGTATTAGCCTGTGCCTTGAAATCGAATGTTGCGCCCCGATTGCCGTGCACGACAAACCAGCTATCTCCTTTTTCAACCCAATAGTCGCCAAGTGGAGAAGTTGGAGTGATGAAAACTCGCATCGGATGTTCGCTATCTATGGTTGTACTCTCAATAAAACTCGTTGGTAAGTCAATCTTTGTCTCAGAAATACCACCGCCAATATGATCGAGGCAGGATACTGTCGATGCGCTATGAGGTGCCTGATATCCAATGCCATCTGCTTCACAGATATAGCTATAATGGAACCTGCCGAAGATATCCGATTGGTTCGAAACGCGGAAAAGCATCATGGTAACAGGTGAACCTTCACAAACAAAGCAATCGCCACTCGGATCGCTAACATCGACGCCATCGTCATTATTATGACTTATATTCACGCCGTCACCTGTGATACCTGTAGTTCCATCATTGTTCCTGATCCTGATTCCATGTGTTTGGTTGGCGATAAATCCACTGTTATATATATCGAGGGCAGCAGTTCCATCACAATAATAGACTTCAATTCCGTTGTCCGTAGCATATTTGATATACAAACCATCAGCTCCCGGGCTACTGATAACCAAAGCGTCATCGGGTGCATCGAATATCTCAACCTGTCCGTCTTCGAAATAACCTGCCCAAGTTGGATGTCCCGATCCTGAATGTACTTTTCCGTAGATAGCGTAACTGGTATCAGTAGAGCTTCCACCACCACCATATACGACTCCCTGAACTCCATAGTTTGTCCCGGCATCGTCAGCAATACCATAAACTCCAACAGCTGTTCCATCGCCGTCGAAATTATATAAACCCAAAGAGCCAGAAGATAATACCGTTCCATCATCATAAGTTCCCTGTACCGGGTAATAATTATTATAAATCATATTATAATACCCCGCAAGCGCTTCTGCGTTTCCAGAGACAACGTGCAAACGTGAACCCGGACTGGAAGTTCCTATACCTACTTTGCCGGAAACCGCCGAATAAATATCTGAACCGGAGACCGTCCAGTCGCCATCTGTATTGTCTATCCAGTCTAAAGTTCCCGTACCCGTTGTGGAGAGAATTTGTCCGGCAGTTCCTATGTCGTATTCGCCACATAATCTGCCTGTTATCGTAACATCACCATCGAAATATCCCGCCCACTGTCCTACCAATCCTCTTTCGGCAGTGCAAGTTCCATAAATTGCAGCTCCACCGCGTATGCCACTAAGTTTCCCATAGACACCATAATTATGGTCTTCAACAGATTCCGCAGCATTACCCGCTTCACCATAGACACCGTAGTTTCTGTTAAATCCAAGTATCGGCGGATCGAAATAAGCAATTCCTTTAACACCGGTATGATAGGCATCTGAAGTAGGTGTTGAACAAGAAGCATATAGACCGTAAAAATTATTAGAGGCTGCTCCTGTGCCGGTCTGCTCGGCCCATATCGCTGCCGAACCATCAGCAGTGGAAGTTCCGTTAGAATATATACCATAGCGCGAATCACCATCACCGTTGACGCTTAATTTCGATTCCGGGGACGTCGTTCCAATACCGACATTGCCGGTTATTCCCGAATACATATCCGTACCATCGATAACCCAATCACCATCGGCCATTGCATACGGCGTTCCGGTGAGTTTGTAACGAGGAGTTATTTCCGCTCCGCCATCGACAGTGAAAGTCAACCAGTATTGTTCTGAAAAATCCACACCCGCGGCATCGAAAGTGGATGCTCCGCCAAGTTCAACATTGAACAGACCGCCTGCAACCGTAACACCGAGGTGATTCTCTGTCCATAGTGCCGTCCCACCGGTCTCAACATCATAGAGTTTGAACTCGATGTTGCGTGTTCCGTCCACCGGAACTCCGGCTTCGACCAGTTTACCCTGGAAAGATATTACATTTTCCACCGGGGCGGCGAAAGCCACTACAGCGAAAATTATCGCTGCAATAATAATTGTCCTTCTCTGCATTTTTTTCCTTCTCGTTTAGGATTTAAGTTTGCTATTTGATTACTCTGCTTTTTCTCGATTAATTCTGCTATTCTACATCACGGGATATCTATACTCTCCGGCCCACATGCCTCGCCCTCCTCACCGTCATCGAACGCCGTTGCCCAGCCATAAACGGTCTTTCCGGGACCGGGATTATCGATAATCGCCTGATTGGTGATAATCTCCTCCCGATAAGGGGTGTCGCCCATCGACGGCTCCGGCATACCGGTATCGACTATCTCCAGATAAAAATTGCAATACTCCGGGATGCCGGTCAGCGGCGAATCCCAGAAGAATTTTATCTTGCCATCCGGCATTATCTCTATCTGCAAATTCTCCGGCGGCCCCGGCGGCGTGCCCTCGATCTCGATATCGATCGCCTCGCCGCGCTCGCCCCACTCCTCGCCATCCATCGCCCAAACCCGAAAATACAAATGCCCTCCCGGCGGGTCGAACGTATATTCCGTGTCCGGGCCTTCATAGAGAACCGTGCCCAAAATCATGGGATTGTTGCCCATCTCCAGATGATAACTCGTCGCGCCCTCGACAGGATCCCATGAGATTGTCAGATTTGGATCGACAAATAGCAGATGGAAATTCCCCGGGGTAGGCAATTGTTCTCCCGAAGGCTCGCCCGGCGTCCAAACCTCGCTGGATGGCACAAAACCGAGAAGCCTCAGCCTCGAATCGTCGTCGCCCCAGGCTAAACACGCTCCCGAATAAATGAACGAAAGCAGCTTCGTGTGCGCGGCAAACAAATCGTGAAGGGCATCGTAAGCCTCACTCGACTCGTGTTTTTCCGCGTAGGCCGTCGTCCGAAGCGCGAGCATCTCGTCGCGCTTTGCGATAAGATTGGTCATGGCGGCATCGGCAAGAACGCGCGTATCACCCGCCGCGACAAGAAGCGCGTGGTTTTTCTCCCACGTCTCGATCTTGGCGGTCAATCCGTCGTAGCGGTAAGGCGATTCGCCGCCGAAACCGTAAGCCTCGATAAAATCGTCCGGCTTCTCCAGCTCCCAGATGATGGTCAGCAGATGCGCTTTCGACGCGGAATATAGCTTCGCGAGGTCATCGACGCACTGATGGAAAGTCTCGAAGGCCTCGTCCATCTGGCCGTCCTGCACACCCGCCTCGGCGATAGCGTCGAGATAGTCTGCGCCGGCGGTTTGCGCGGCAGCGAGCCTCGCCCCCGAAACGCCTATCTCCAAAGCATGGTCGTCTATATTGGCGGAAAGCAAGTCCAATCGCTCGATCCGCTGGCCCTGATTGTCAGCCGAAATACTGTTGTTCTTCAACATATCACATACCTCCTGATAAAAAGCGGCCACATCGGTCGAAAAACTTTTTTTCGCACGTTGCGGTCTGTTTGATTGACGATGGGGAGCGTTCGAAGCACGTTGGGGAGTCGTCAATCGACGCCGGGGAGCGTTCGAAGCACGTTGGGGTCGCTTCGATTGACGATGGGGAGCATTCGAAGCACGTTGCGGTCGCTTCGATTGACGCCGGGGAGCGTTCGAAGCACGTTGGGGTCGCTTCGATCGACGCCGGGGAGCGTTCGGAGCACGTTGGGGTCGCTTTGATCGACGCCGGGGAGCGTTCGGAGCACGTTGGGGACGCTTTGATTGTCGCCTCGGTCCTGTGTTTGTCGATATTGTTCTGCATACGCATGAGGCGATAAAGGCGTGTTTCGATAGAATCGATAGATATACTATTGTTATGTGGTTGAGACATTTAAACCCCTCTCGGTTATAATGTATGAAGTTATAATGTACTTAACAACTCGATCGATGGATTTAAGCGATGGTTTGAACACTCTAAGCGCTTTATTCGTCTGACCGATCACTTTTGTTGATTGATCGAGCCTTTTTTCTCTTTACACCAGCGCTTTATTCTATATACCGAGCGCTTTTTTCCTTCACACGAGCCCTTTTCTTCTTTACAAGAGCGCTTTATTCTATATACCGAGCGCTTTTTTTCATCACACGAGCCCTTTTTCTCTTTACACCAGCGCTTTATTCTATATACCGAGCGATTTTTCTCATCAGCCGAGTCTTTTATTTCATTAGTTTTAAAGAACTTGAATCGAGTTTCTTTGTTTTAGAAAGCCAATTGCGCGTTTTTCTCAATGTTTTAGCATATCATTTATAAATAATCTCTCTTTACATATAAGAAAAAGAAATTAGTGATAACCTTTTCTTATTTAATAATAAAAATTGCTTTTTAAAAAATGTCAAGGATTATATTAGGATTAGCTAAAAAATATTTTTATTTTTAAGATATCGGATAAACTCAATTATCCCCTATTTAGTGGCCATATTGGGAAGATTTTTTGTTGGAATAAGGAATGAAGCCATAATTATTTAGACACTCATCGCGTTTGCCTTTGGGAAGCGCCGCATAAAGCCATACACGAATCGGCTTGAAGACCAAAATCAATTTATTAAGTGCATCGAGACGTTCCTTTACCGCCACATGTTTGCGCTTTTTGATGTCTTCACATGCCATATATTTCTCGATAAACACTGCAGATGAATCGTAAGCCTTTTTACCGATTTCGACCGGAATTGGGAACTTGCCATTGTCATTTTGATGATATAACTCCAAAAAGGCGGAGAGAAATTCGTTGGATCTTTTATTGCTCTGCGGAAAGCGTCGATCCAATCCCAGGTTCTGCAGTATTTGTTTTGACTCCGGACGATATGCATTGAGAATATAGGCCTTGAGCATTTCAATCGAATTACGTGCATCGATTCGAGCCTTATTTTTCTCCTCGATCATTCTCTCCACTTTCGGAGATATTAACGATAGATTTTTATCTTTAGCGATAAGCTGATCCAATATATCGTCCAATTCCCGACGAACATTTGACACTAAAATCCATTCCAAACCCTGCTGTTTCGCATTGTCGTCGGTCTTCTGTATTAATCTGGCCTGTTCGATATATTCTTTTATCGGTTTATTTGGATTCGAAGCCATCAAAAATCCTCATTATTGAGAGTCAAATTTTTCAAGCCCCCTGTTTATTTCGTGGAAATAAACAGGGGACTGATTCTCGAAATACTATTTCAGATATACCATCCTGGTAATTTCGCTTTTCGAGCCCGATTCGAGCCGTGCGAAATATGTTCCCGATGGAAGATTCCCACCCCAGGTGAGTTCGTATCTTCCCGGTGTCATAATCTCGGCTTTCAACGGAGTATCGACTTTTTTACCTAATACATCGTAAATCTCGAAAGTAACCTCTTTCTCGGTTTCAATCTCGAATTCTATTTTAGTGGTTGGATTAAACGGATTCGGAGAAACGGAGTTTATCCCGAATGCATAAGGCTTATCCGGCTGTTTGCCGTCTTCCTGGTCTTCGGGTTCCTCATCGATTTTCACGCATGCACCTTCGAAAAGACAAAGGTAACCGGCGCAAATCGACATAGAGCCTTCGATTCGGCATCCGATAACGGGCTGGCCAATCGAAGCATAGAGCGTGTCGCCCAAATCCGGCTCACGCATTCCGCCACCACCGTCGAACACCCACCAGTTGACCTCCTGTGCGAAGACCAACGCGGTGAGTATGAGTGTTAATACTAATACTTTTTTCATTTTTGCTCCCCTTACTGATTATTCTTAAGGGTTTCGATTTCAGCTTTGAGTTGCTCGATTTGAGTTTGTAGCTCCTCGATGCTATCGCCGGCGTAATATTCGTTAGCGGCATAGGAAACTGTTATTCTCTTAACACCGCCGCCGATATCTTCGCCATCAGCCGAAGATTCGAGGGCTATAGCTATGATATTTCCAGCTTTGGTAGCTTTCATTCCAACGCCCGGCATAGAGGATGTTGTGATTCTATCGCCTGCTTCGATGACGCCGTTCGATTCATTAACCAGAACATGACCGTCGCCAATACAGAAGATAGAATGCTGGTTTTCTTCGTCATCGAGTTTGGACGAATAAATTCCGAATATATCGGTAGCGTAGGGTTCGGTGCTGGGTTCGACATAATAATCAGGCTGTTTTGGTTTCTCCGGATTATCAATTACCTTTTTGATGCACATAATCGTCCCGTATTCATAGCCGGTTTCGTTCTTGCTTGTGGGGACAGAAGCGATATGATCGGCGGTGAAAGTACCATAGGTCATCGTTCCACCCGAACCGCGGATATTGCCGATATAGCCACCGTCGCCATCGTAGAAACGAACAAAATAACTTGTTCCGCTACCGTCGTCCGTTCCACACTGTATTCTAATTCCGTAACGATTTCCATTATTTCCATCGTTTAGGAATTCAGCAGCCGTTCCGTAGGCATGGTCGGTATGTACTTCGAATTTATAATTTGGGGTACCTGTATTTCCAACCCCCACGTTGCCGTTTTCTATTGTAAGAACTGGCCCCACACCGTCAGTTTCATAGAGTGTAAATATATCATCTCCAGCGCCCCATAGGTCATAACCGATGGCGAATTTTTCTGTAGATCCATCCCAGAAGGTAATTTTCTGTGTCGCACCTGTAGCGGCAGAATTTTCCAATTTTATTTCGGGAAGACTGGATTTTAAATGTAGTTGGCAATCAGGAGAAGACTCACCAATTCCAACGTTATGTAGGAAATGAGCTTTATCATCCTGATAGAAATTAGCGCAATCGGCTACGTAAACATTACCACCGAAATCATTGATATACAAGTTACTAGTTCCCGTTCCGCTTCTCGCGTGGATTTCGTTACTATCAAATGTAAGATGGGATCCAGCGCTATTGCCAATGTTTACAACGCCATCAGAAGTTGCACCTATAGCCTGTGTTCCGTAAATATCCAGAACGACCGCAGGCGCGGTAGTTGTGTTGATACCAACATTGCCATCATGATATATATCCCCGGTCAGGCCGGTTCCGGAAGAATACGCCCAGTCGCCGTCGGATAGAGTCGTCAGGTCTTGCCAATCTGCCGAGGTGCCATCGCTTACGAGAACATCGCCAGCGGAACCAACGTCACCACCAATTTCCAGAATCAGGTCACTCGCGTGAATTTTAATGTCGTCATCTGTCGCTTCTTCTATATAAGCAAATGTTCCATCGCCAAAGCTGAGTCTTGCTCCATAACCGTAAGTACCACCATCGGGGCCAATTAGTCTTAGTGCGTTTTCATCAACTGTATTGGAGATGGTTAATCGATGTGTCGGAGTCGTAGTTCCGATACCCACCTTGCCATCGTTTAGATTCGCTTGCATAACTACGTGGCTTGTATATGGTGATGTTCCGGTTTGACTTACAACCTGGAAAGACCTGATATCGGTTTCTGCGTATGTCATTCCTCCCCATCCCTCTACCTGGATATCTTCCGTATTGCCAACATCGGCATTATGGTCTTTTCCTATGCACCATCCACTACCCATGAAAGCATAAAAGTTTCCGGACGGAACGGATACATTTCCATCCACATCCAGTTTGGCACCGGGACTAGTTGTACCGATACCGACATTGCCGGTTATTCCCGTATACATATCCGTACCATCGATAACCCAATCACCGTCGGCCATAGAATACGGCGTCCCGGTGAGTTTGTACCTTGGAGTAATTTCAGCACCACCGGAAACGGATATTCCGATCCAGTATTGTTCTGAAAAATCCAGACCGGCAGCATCGAAAGTGGATGCTCCGCCGAGTTCTACATTGAACAGACCACCTGCAACCGTAACACCGAGGTGATTCTCTGTCCATAAGGCTACTCCGCCTGTTGCAACATCATAGAGTTTGAACTCTATATTTCGAGTTCCATCCACCGGAACTCCGGCTTCGACCAGCTTACCCTGGAAAGAGATAACCTCTTCCACCGGGGCCGCGAAAGCCACCACAGCAATAACTAATGCTGCAATAATAATTGTCCCTCTTTTCATCGTTTTCCTCCTCTTAGAAAAGTTGTTTTCATTTGAAATCTGACATTAGAATTCAAATGATTGGGGTTAATAGTTACATTTTAATCTTCAATATTCATCGTTTTCTATTTATCTGCTTCCAAGGCCTCTATGAGATTGCGAAGCTCATCGTTTTGTGTTTTCAAATCATCGATCTGGTTTTGCTGATCATGTAATGTTGAATTGAGCTCTTTTATCGCGTTTAGCATCGACATGATTATCGGATCGTTATTGACATAGAGATAATCGTTCTGGTCTGTTCTGGTAACGGCTTCGGGTATCACTTCCTGAACATCCTGCGCAATCAGACCTATATACTCCATATCCGATGGTAGCTCGAGAGGATTGTTCGCCTTGTAATTATAATAAACCGGTTCCAGCGCCATAATAGCATCTAGTCCTCTATCGAATTCCCCGTGAATGTCCTTGAGTCTTCTGTCCGAAGAACTAGTCCATGAACCTCCGCCGGGTTTTGCTGCACTTCCGTTAACCTGGAGATCCCATGCACCTGGATTCACTCCAATACCAACCCGATTGCTTGTATTTATCACGAATGTCGCGTCGCCTGCGCCGGTGCGCGATATCTGGTAATTGCCGTTACTTAGCATACCGACATGCCAATTGGCGGAACCGCCGGTCAGATAGGTTATTTCCGCATTGTCCGAACCGTCGCCTCGATCTATTTTCAAATGGACATCGGCTGTTTCAGATGTCAATGCCATATCGGCATCGGCTGTCTCCTTGGCGATATGAAGTTGATAACCGGGATTCGAAATACCTATTCCAACCCTATTAGTTGACATATTACCGTAAATCAGATCGCCGATGCTTATTTGACCGTCTCCTGTCGGAGAGGGCACATCGGCTTCGGTTCCGATAACAATGTTATTCGAGCCGGTAGTTATACTCATTCCTGCCCTCCAACCGATAGCGACATTGTTATTAGCAGTCGTAGCTGTGAAGAGTGACGAATCTCCGATCGCTGTGTTGAAATCACCAAGAACGTTATACGCCGATTGATACCCGGCCGCTACATTGCCTCTTCCCTCCACATTTGAAAGAAGTGATTTATAGCCGACCCCAGTATTATGCCTTCCGCCAACATTGGAAGATAATACCCTATCACCAATGGCGGTATTATCGGTTCCCGTGGTGTTTTCGATCAAAGCGTTAAGTCCAAAGGCTGAGTTGCACGTTCCTACGGTGTTATTGTTCAGTGCCTGGTTTCCGCAAGCTGTATTCCATGAGCCGTTATTCGATGCAAGAGCAAAAACCCCGATAGCGGTATTGCATATACCGTCCGTGTTTGAAGCTAGCGCTTTATAACCAATGGCAGTGTTAGCTGTGCCGGCTGCTGTATTATTCCTTAGGGCGCGTTTCCCGAGCGCCGTATTAGAATTCACACTCCCTCCACCATGACCGATTGTAATACTGTCGATTAAGGCGTCTGCTCCCCAAACAACTAGCTTCTCGGTAGGGTCATCCGTCCCGATACCGACGTTGCCTGTCCCTGATTGGAAGTGCATTACATCATGTGCGCTACCATAACTGTCATATATATATAAATCATGCCATAGGTTTTGGATTTTCCAATCGCTTGTACTGCCGATTCTGAAGTTTATTCCGTTGGTTCCTGCTTCACTTCCACCTTTGATATTTATAAAAGCTGAACCGGATGGATTCTCGATAGTTAATAGGTTAGAAGCAACTTGATAGATATGTAACTTCGTTTCAGGAGAATCCGTTCCTATTCCGACACTACCGGCGACCGCTGAATACAAATTCCCTCCATCGACAACCCAATCGCCGTCAGCCATAGAGTAGGGTGTTCCGGTAAGCTTGTAGCGCGGCGTTATCTCCGCTCCACCTTCGACGGAAATCCCTATCCAATATTGCTCTGTGAAATCCACCCCTTCGCTCTCGAAGGTAGTAGCTCCGCCGAGTTCAACATTGAACAGCCCGCCAACTACATTTACCCCGAGGTGATTCTCTGTCCATAAGGCTACTCCGCCTGTTGAAGCATCATAGAGTTTAAACTCGATGTTGCGCGTTCCGTCCACCGGAACTCCGGCCTCGACCAGCTTACCCTGAAAAGAAATCACATTTTCCACCGGGGCCGCAAAGAGCGCGGCTGCGATCGCTACGATCGCCAAAGAGATTATGATTCTCTTCATTTGTCCTCCTTCCGGAAAAGAAATAATCTTTTCCTGAGTTAAATAGTATTCGATAGTTAATCTTCTTTGAGATTCTCTATCTCTCGTTCGAGTCTTTCTATTCTATTCGTTTGAAATTCAATGAGTTCTTGTTGTTCTTGAATTCCTTTAATAAGAATCGATGTCAGAGAGATATAATCTATCCCGTCGTATTCGACCGCTTCACCGCCCTCTGGTCCGGGATGAACGCCGTGTTTGACCAATTCGGGGAATACCTCCTTAAGGTCCTGTGCAATAAGGCCGTATTCGGTGCCCTCGCTGAAGCCCATGAAATCGTATTCATCTGCTCTCATCTCGTAGGTTACCGGATTGAGTTCCAGGACCTTATCGAGGATGCCGGTCATGGGCGTGATGTTCTTCTTAAACTTACGATCGGAGACATCCGTCCATGTGCCGGTGTAAGCGCCGTCGCCGGAGCAATATAGGCCATAGTTAGTCGAGCCGCCTGATGCCGTTCCATATACACCGTAATTGGTCGTAGAACCTGACTTTGTAGCTTCAGCATTAATTCCATAGACATTCGTAATTGGAGATGCAACTTCAGTCACACTAATACGCACTCTAGCATCTGAGGACCATATACAACTGACACCATTGACATTCAGAGTATATAGAGGAGCTGTTGTTCCGATGCATACATTACCCGCAACCATGAGACCATTTGATGGTGCCATATTACCAGCAAAAGGTGATCCAATTAAAACACCACCCATAACATCGAGTTTGTTAGTCGGGCTGGTCGTACCGATTCCCACATTGCCATTGCTATTAAGAATCCTCATCGTTTCGTGCCAGCTTCCGTCGTATCTATAGAAGGCGAGATCCCCGCTGGCGTCGGCTTCTAAAGCCGCAACATCTGTACCGACACTAAAATATAGATCGCTATTAGTCGAACCCATAATACGGACATTGCCTTCGCCCGAGTTGTTATAAACTCTAAGCCCATCCGTCATGTCAGTTTGATCTACGAACAGTTTTGTATTGGGCGAAAAATTCCCGATCCCGATATTGCCACTGGACAAATCCCCACAGATAGCATCGCCGATATTCAATTGATAGTCTCCGGTAGCAACAGGTGCCGTTGTTTCGAATCCGATCATAATGTTGTTCGATCCAGTAGTGATATTATATCCTGCAGTATGGCCTAAAGCGGTATTCTGATTTCCTGTGCTGTTAAAACCAAGAGCACCTAAGCCTATCGCTGTATTCTCATTACCATCGACATTATCAGTAAGAGCGAGAACGCCAACTGCAGTATTTGAATGCCCTTCAGTGTTGTCATACATACTGGAAAATCCATTTGCTACATTAGAATATCCCGTAGTGTTAGAATAAAGGGAATTAACTCCGATTGCATTATTGCTGTAACCAGAGGTATTCGTGTAAAGAGCATCGACTCCGATGGCCACATTAAAATTATCAGTAGAATCATCATTGGTACCTGCGCCTTCACCAATGAAAATGGAATGACCTAAACCGGTTTGCCAAATATGGCCTGAAACTTCAAGCTTTGCTCCCGGCGTAGTCGTCCCAATACCGATATTTCCTGAAATTCCTTCAACGACAAAAGTTTTATCGGATTCGGGGTAAGGTATTGCCTGTGGCCTAATGTGTAACTTTTCATTATCGCACCAAATACTGAAACGACTTGATCCATCGACATGATAAGATAGAAACGAATTTCCGTTTCCCTTAATCCTAAGTATCCCCGAGCCCCCGGTGTTTTCGCTGATTATGTAACCCGACAAACCTTTTACATGCAACTTGCTTTCCGGTGCATCAGTGCCAATACCGACCCGGTTATCGAGCGTGTATGTATCGAAGCCATCGACTACCCAGTCGCCGTCGTTCATGGCGTAGGGCGTTCCGGTTAATTTATATCGTGGTGAAATTTCTGTGCCACCTTCGACAGAGATTCCAACCCAATATTGCTCGGTAAAATCGAGTGAAGCTAACGAAACCGCACTACCCAATTCCACATTGAACAAACCACCAGCTACCGTAACGCTTGCATGACTCTCTGTCCACAGAGCAACTCCGCCGGTTTCTACATCGTATATTTTAAAGTCGATACTTCGAGTTCCGTCCACCGGAACTCCAGCTTCGACCAGTTTACCCTGGAAAGAGATAACCTCTTCCACCGGGGCCGCAAAAGCCACCACAGCAATAACTAACGCTGCAATAATAATTGTCCTTCTCTGCATTTTTCTCCTTTACTCTTTTTCTCTTAGAATTATTTGGTAATCCTTATTGGCAAAACTGTCTAAGTTATAAATACCCTTAACAACTCGATTGAAAGATTAAACCGGTCGTTTGAACGATCTAAGTGCTTTGGCTTTCTGATCGATCGCTCTAATCGATTGATCGAGTCCTTTTTCTCTTTACAAGAGCGCTTTATTCTATATACCGAGCGCTTTTCTTCTTTACACCAGCGCTTTATTCTATATACCGAGCGCTTTTTCTCTTTACGCCAGCGCTTTATTCTATATACCGAGCGCTTTTTCTCTTTACACCAGCGCTTTATTCTATATACCGAGCGCTTTTTCTTATCGATCGAGTTGTTTTTTTCATTAGTTTTAAAGAACCTAAAGCGAATATTTATCTAATTTATTCTGTTTCTCATCATATTTTTAGAATAGATCATGTTGATACTCGCTCTATAATCCTTAATATTACTGACTCTCACAAATTTTCTCTTAAAAATTTGGATTACGAGTTTTCTTTAAAGGGTTGTCAAAATAAAGAAAGTATATCGATGACATACATCTACCATTTTAAAATAAATAGTATTGGAATAAATATGTCAAGAGATATATTTGTAGAACTTCAAAAAAAATTCACTTTATTAATATTGAATTTTTCAAGGTTAAAAAACAAAGAGAATCGGTTTATCCTGAAGAATAACATGGAGATAGAGAAATTTTATTAAATATATAATAGATTTGTTACTAAAGCCATCTATTACAATTTTAATTAATTTTATAATATATATAAGAACATAAAGGATATTACCAATATGTTCATAGGTCAATTACATATCAGATGGCAGCCTCTAATTGTTTACCAATAAATAAGTAAAGAAATGATTTTATCGGAATAGATATATATCCAGGCATCCCGTCAGTGTTCACTAAACCAATAACATACAGCGATATAATTTATTTAATGAACAATAACACATGATTATATTCTTAATATTACGTTAATAAATTATGTTTTTACTGATATGTTTTGTAAAGTATCTAAATATGATATTGGCTTAACTAATCTATGTAAACACGGTAAATAGGAAATCTAAAATGAAGAAAACCTCTTTGAGTTATTCAATTAGGTCGATTGAATCTTTCTCGGCACCTGCAATTATTGTATATTTACCAGGAGGATTGGAGTTTTCAAATCTGCCTATCCAACGACCGATTCCATCTTTAAGCTCGATTGTCTCGACCAACTCTCCGGATCGATTGTAAATCTCTGCAGTGTTCGCCGAGGCCCCTTCGATATATATCTCCCCCGATGAGATTTTTGGAAGCGCTGTTAGTTGATCAAAATAGGGCCTGTCAAGAGGACGGGCTCTAACCACCGGTTCAGGATCGTCAACATCCGGGATGTTCATATCGACAACCACGAATCGAGGGTGCTCATCGACCCAGGCGAGCGGCTCGTAGGCTAAAGACTCCAGATCATCACCGTAATTGCTTATTCTTGTAGCTGTCCATTCCGTACCGTAGATATCCGCAGAGATTAGAACTGCATCAGCGCTAACCCAGCCATCGGAAGGAATTCTCCATACACCCGAAAGATCGATGGGGCTCGACGACCACATCCAGCGCTGGGTTCGATATGTTAGATATGGATCGCCAGCCGGAGGCCAAGAACCATGAGGAAGAAGCCACAAAGGTGCGGGAGGATCTGGTGGATCGAGATAAGGAGTAAACCCATAAGAGCCATTTTCATAACAAATCGTTGTCATTACTGCTATACGAGGACCCGCTTTTGTATAAATGCTGTCCAGGTGAATTGTGGTGTCTCGAGTTATATCTGTACCCAGATTTTTTCTGCGAAGACGATATAGCTTACCGTCGGGAAGAAAAATCGGTAAAGTATTATAATTTGTAGAACCTATAACTTCGCCGCATGTGGATGCCCAGATATGACAGGTCTCGCGAATAGCGATATATCGTAGGCTATCCAGATAAATTGCCGCTCTAATGTCCTCATCGACAGAATCTCGTGGTTGAGGAATAAATCCCCATACAGAATCATATTCGAAGGTGACTTCTGGCTTGGAATGTGTCCCGCCGTCAGTGCCTGCAAATGCGAACTCCGGAAACAGAATTATATCGATTCCATCCACGGAGTCGCAAATTGCATTGCATCGATTGTAGGATTCCTCACAGATATTGCTCCATCCAACTGAGGAATATCCGCCGCGAATAATCAATACTCGAACTGGCACTGCAATCAGAGTGCTGATCATCAACGATAAAACAATTAACAATAAAATATTTCTTTTCATGCTAGTATCACCAAATTTCCCTAAAATGTTTATTCTTGCTGTCCGTCATCGGATTTTTGAGCGACTTTTTTCTCTGCTTTCTTAAGTATTCTCCTGGCTCGAGATTTTTCGACCCAATGCATTATAAGGTATTTTACAATTATGTAAACCACCAGGATTATACTCCCGGTTATCCACGGTATCGATATTGCGCTGACACCTACCGCAAAAGCTCTTGCGATCCAAGATAAAACAATTATCTCGACAAGTCCAATAATTATTATTTTTATAAATTTTGACAATAGGTGTTTCTCTTTTTTCGTCGCTGCAATCATCAACCAATTTATCCTTTTTGCGAAATAGAGAAAAGCGAGAATCGATAGTAAAACCACCACGAAAACCAGGAATCGCTTGATTTCGCGCTTTGCATAACGTACCTTCACATGTGGAAAAGGTGCATCCTCGTCTTCGGGTACTATTAATTTCTGGAACCTATGCAGATTACCGATTTGCGGCACCGAAATCCTCACAGGGAAAACACCTTTTTCCGTCGAAGAAAACGTCTGGACGGCTTCTTCCATCTCCGCTTCCATAGCTACCTGGCTTTGCAACATCTCGTCCATCTGACGGGACTTACGAGCCGGTGCAGGCGCAGCACTTCCTGCAGCAATACCTTCCGATTTGTGATAACCGCTATACGACCAGCCTTCTTCCATATTGCCGCCAAAGCCTGTGTAATCATAGCCGTAAGGTAAATATAATGACAGATTTATCACGCTAACCGGAATATCCACACGGGGAAGTTCCACTTTGCGAGAACCAAATGATTTAAATCTCTTGTTTTTCAAGAAATAGATAATTTCAACGGGGAAGGCCTTGCTATTTTCGCTTTCGGAAGATTTTTCCATAGGAATCAAAACTGTGTTATCTTCGCCTTTTCCAGGTTTGGCAGGATTTCCATTCACAAATAGCGACCACAGTTCAGCATCTTCCGGGAACTGCATGGCCATGAATTGTTTCAGATTATTACGGACATTATACGTCCCACGGACGATATAGTTGCCGTCGCGAGTTAAAAGCGCCACAAATTCCGCATTGTCGGCGGTGGCGACTTTCACCGGAAGATCCTGGTGCTTTTCCACATCTAGAACGATGCTATATGGTGTCTCCAGATACTTGAATGCAAGCACTATGGGATGATTGGCTCTGTGCCAGAGATTGCGTGGCAGTTCCGATCTGTCGATTCTAGTGGCAGTTTTAAGGGCATCCTCGACCAGATTAATCTCCACATTGGTGATCGCCTGGATCCCGATATAACCCTTCTCACGCTCAGCACCCATACTCGCTAAAATGGGAAGTTTCACCTGAGCGCTAACTGCTTTCATATTCTTTTCAAAGCTGCAATTCAGATTGATATTTCCTTCGGCGGGAAATTTAAGATAGACGGTTATCTCTTTATCCTTCCCTGACTCTTCCATCTTCCAGTCGCGAAGATTGCCGCCGTTGACATCCAGAATTCTAACATCGCCGGGAACTGCAAACCGAAGAGCATCGACCTGGCCCTGAATTACATTATAAACGAGTTCGGTAGAGCCTTTGATGATACCTTCGCCAACCGAAAATAGAGTGCGAATTTCAGAGTAATATAGCGGCTCCAATTCCTCTTTTTCCTTCTCGGGAATCGCTTGTACCCACTCGCAAAAAAGGTAGTCAGTCGAAGAAAGATAAGCCTCACAAACCGTGTTATTTCCAGAAGTATAGGTATTCGATATACTCGCCGGATTCAACTTGATATCCAGATTCTTACCCGGAATTCTGATAGTGAATTTGCCGGAGCTGGTTTTTGGGATATTTATCTGAAAATTTGTGACATGTTCTGCCATTTCTTTGACAAATCCGGTTGTGAAATTGAACTCTCCGGGGCCCTGTAAAACCAAAGTATGCTTGTTATTACGCGGGACAATCGGCGCAATCTTTCTGTCCAGGCGAGGAGAGTCGAGAGGTATGTCGTTGTCGAACAATGGAATTATCACATATCCTTCTGAGATCACCCGAATATCCAGATCGATATCGCCACTGAGAACCCCGTTACTTACTTTCGCGTCGTAATCTGCCGAAGAAATGATATAATCAACAGGCGGATCTTCCACAACTTTGGTGGATGCCATCGAAAGCTCGATAAGTGCGCGCAATTCTGTCCAGGGAATATCCACATTAGTTTTGGGTAAAACGGGAAGTGAATCTACCGGGGTTGAGAAGGCAATTCCACACAAGAGGACCATAAGGATAAGAATATATTTTCGCATCGATTTCTCCATTCTCCATGGGGGCTATTGTTGACTTTCACTGCAGATTTATTAATATTCATTTACAATATATAGTATTATTTTTAACAAGTCCAGTAATAATGTAACGCAATTCCAATCTATTTTTTTTGCTTTTCTTATTCTGGATTAATTTCGATCACAAACCACATACAAACAACCTCGAATTTTTCTCGTTGGATTTGCTTTAGCCATTCGATATGAAAAACACTGTAAAACAGTCGGTGAGCTTATCCGGTCTTCTCAAAAGTTGAAATGTCATGTTTTACTCTTTTCTCTTAAGTCGTTATTCCCCAAGGCTTTGGCAAGATCGATTGCCTTTTTTCCATCGTCGATTTCCGTTTCGGCAAGATCGATCATGCTTTTTCCTTCATCGATGTTCTCTTTCCCATCGCCGGTTTTAGGGTTTCCTTCACCTGTGAAGCATTTTCATTCGTCGATTTTCATTTTTACATCATCGACCGACGATTTTCTCTCATCGATTGCGCTTGTGACAAGAATGATTAGTATATTTATTCCTGGTTATTGATCTTTGCAAATGCTTTTAATTCATCGATAGATATCCATTTGCCTTCATTGCCTGATATACATTGTGGCAAATAAATCTCAATATAATTGCACGAGAAACATTCTCTAATCAGTGGATCCTGGAGATATTGCTCTAAATCTAAAGGCTGGCTTTTCTCGATCTCTGCAATTCTTTCTGTATTGTAGGCAATCCATTCATGGCCGGTTATCTTGCATATTAACTTTTTGATTCCGTTGACTCCATAGGATGTAACCTTGAATAAACTATCTATATCGCCTATATCCATTTTTTCCTCATTTTTTTATGAATGGAGTTTTATTCTTTATTGGTAATCCAATTTTTATTTTTCACTTCTTGCCTAAATTTATATCACTTTTTCAATTTGTGCAAGGGAATACTGCGGATTCAAACTCGAAAATTTATCGCGCAAATCGCTGTATGTTAGGCCAGGATAAATTTCCTCTTTTATTAATAGAAATTATCCCTATAATTTAGGTTTGACTGCAATACCTTATATAGGAGGATAAATATGAAGAAGGCTATAGTTTTATGTATAGTCCTCGTTGCCGCGGCTTTGTTGGGCGCAGACAGCCTGAATATCAGGCGTATCGGTTACTATGATACCGAATGTAGCACCAGAGATATCGCAATTATTGGCGAGAAGGCCTATGTATCTGATGCTCATTGCGGCGTTGTTATTCTTGATATCGCCGATCCGTCCAACCCGCTGCATATAAACAGTTTCGATACTCCAGGCGAAACCTATTCGGTGAGTCGTATGGATTCGTTGCTCTATATCGCTGATGGCCCCGGCGGGATTCGTATAGTCAATATCTCGCGTCCGGAGTCGCTCTATCTTGTGGATGTTGACAGCCTTTATTCTTCCTATACCGATATAGTCACACGCGGATCTTTTGGTTTCAGCACTCTGGGATGGACCGGTTTTGTTTCTGTAGATTATTCGGAACCGTCGGATCCAGAATATTACAGCCCGATTGGTGGTTTTGGAGGATACGCCTATTCGCTGTTCATGGAGGACGATTATATCTATATAGCCAGTGGTGATGCTGGTTTGAAGATTATCGACATTGCCGATCCATCTGCACCATCGGTTGTGGGTGAATTCGAACTGGAATTCGGTTCGGCAAGAAGTGTTTTTGTTCGAAATGATACCGCCTATATTGCGGCTTTTGACGAAGGTTTGAAAGTTGTCGATTGTCGCGACAAGGAATCGCCATATCTGATTAGTTCCTTGAATACTGCGGGTTACGCCAGTGGAATATGGGTCGAGGATACCCTGATTTTTCTGGCGGATTATGCTAACGGCTTACGAGTAATCAATTTTGCAAACCCTTATTTCCCGGTGGAGACAGGATATTATAGTACTATCTACAACGCGCTTGGTGTAACAGTCCATAATGGAGTAATCTACACCGGTTTCAGCAACGACGGTTTGTACATTTTTGACAATGGTATAATTCAAAATAACCCCGCGGAGATCGATACATTATGGTTCTGGGAAGAGACTTTCTGTAACGATAGCAACATCGTAAATATATGTTACGAATTGGTGAACGACACCGCCAATACAGTTTTCGAGGTTTTTAATGGAGGCGATTGGTTAGAACCTGTTTCTACCATGGGTTCGTTCGGTCATCTTGGTGAGAATATCTCACCGGGTGTGCATTGTTTTCAATGGCACTTAAATGCGGACATCCCGGATAGTGAAGCCACCGATTGGATTGGCCGAATCGCTATTCAGGGCGAGAGTCAGAGCATTCATATGGTCGTCCCGGGAACATGTTGTCCGTTTTTTGCCGGTGCTCCTGAAGGCACATTTATCACCGATTGGTGGGGAACGGATTCCGTGCCGGGGAATGCGCCTGTAGGCATAGATATTTCAGCGGATATCGACAGTATTGTGATTTCCGCCAGCGGTTCGGTTTCTTTTGGCGATACCTATGCTTGGTACGGCCCCGATGGCAGCGGCAGCACCAATTCATTGCCCGTTTACGAAACAATCGGGGGGATAAGTATGTTCGAGGCGGCACCTATCACCGGTTTGATGGGTGTTTTTCTGGGGACGATTCCCCCAAATAGCGATTCAATTCCTGCGAGGTTAACTTCGCAGACCCAATACCCGGAGATTCAGCAGGCCTTTTATATAGGTGCCGGACCTTTTACAGTTTATCCTCCCGAAGGTTCAACCAGATTATATTTCGCGGTTAGCGATAGTTTTCGATGGGAAGATAACCGCGGAGCATATTCGGTCAATATTGATCTTTTCAGCGATTATTACAGCAACACTTTTCAGCATATCGCACCACTGGATTCGCAGAGACCCTCGCTGGATTTGACCTGCCCGTCGCAACCAGTGCTGGCCGGTTCTACCTGGACTTTCGACTGGATTTCCAACGATCTCTTTATCAAACGGGATCAAACTCAAATATCTTTCCGGGGCGAGACTATCTCCGATGACTATTTCCCCGGCGGAGATAGCTATGAATGGAATGTTCCCTACGGCACCGAAGGCCCTTGCACGCTGGAAGTTACAGTGCACGATTCTTTCTGCAATGTTACGTCGGAGAGATGCGTTTTCGAAATCGAAACGGAATGTTCCACATGGATCGACTCAGTTTGGATGTATCAGGAGACGGATTGTGATAATCGAAATATAGTCGAGATCTGTTATAATCTGTCTTCGACCTGCCCCGATTCGTCGTTCACGGTGGAAGCCCGTATGTCCGCGGACTCCGGGGCTACGTGGAGTGTGAATTTCGATTCGCTTATCGGAGTCGAAGGCCATATCGGAGACGAAATCTACCCCGGAACGCATTGTTTCCAATGGGAGATCGGCCACGATATGCCGGATACTTTCGGCACCGAATGGATGGTTGAGATCGGTTTCTACGACGATTACGACACTTTCCTCATTGTCGATTCTATAGATATTGCCTTCAACCCTCAATATGGTCGTGGGTTGGCCTATGGTGACGGTTATTACTGGATTTACGATTATAATTCCGGGTATGTTTTCAAAGCTCCATGTCTGGGATGTCCCGCGGTGGATACTTTCGATATCGGCGCTGGATACAATTGCGATATCGATTACGAGGCAAATTATATTTATTACGGTCGCGAGGGCGGCGATTGCCAAAACGTCTGGAGAGTGAACACTCTCACCGGCGCGCAGGAAAATATCGCGAATCTGCCCGAATATGCCAGCGATATCGAGGGCGTGCAGGTCATAGATGACTATTTGTATGTAGCATGGCTGGGGATTACCGGGATGTTCTCGGAACCGAGTATGATGCTCCGGCTGGATCTGACCGATCCATTCCCGATCGCGGAGTGGGACACTATTCTCACCGGCGACAACGACGATTGCCATCCGATAGAGGGCATGACCTACGCCATGGGCTTTCTTTGGGGATGCAACGATTCCGGGCGAATCGTCCAGATAGATCCGACGATTCCGGATTACGTGGGATGTTATCCGGTACCCAATATCGACGAGGGCGCCGAGGGCATGTGTTGGGACGGCGAATACATGTGGTATCATAACTATCACGATTCCGGCACCGAGCAGATTTATAAGATTGCACTTACCGAGGTTCTCAGTTTCTCCTCGACAGCGATGGGGACTTTCGACACTCGCGCGCCGGAAGTTACAATCGACTGCCCGGATAGCGTGATGGTTTCAGAATCTCACGAATACATCTGGCACATTCACGATAATTTTAGCGTGGAATATCCATGCTCGGTTTATCTCTCAGGCTGCGGATACTACGAACATTACGAGGTCGCGGGTAGCACTTTCACCTGGACCGCGCCGTGGGAATGCTCCGATTTCCAGGTTGTGGTCGCCGCGAAAGATTCGTTCTGCAATTGGGGCTACGACACCTGTCATTACGAGATTATCGGCCCGGATGTGCCGTGCTCGGTATGGATCGATTCGGTTTGGTTCACTGAAGAAACGGAGTGCGACGATTCGAATATCGTAACTATTTGCTACGACCTGCGAAGCACCTGCCCGGACAGCACATACAATATTTCCGCGCAGATGAGTGCGGACTCCGGCGCGACGTGGGGCGTTCCACTTATCACATTGCTGAACGACGATAGCGACCTTGGCGACGGCGTCTCCCCGGGAGTTCACTGCTTCGACTGGGTGATGAGCGAGGACATGCCGGACACGGATGGGTGCGAGTGGGTAGTGGAAATATCGATTGTAGAATTCCTGGATACGTTTATGGTTATCGATTCGGTTGATAATTATTATTCAGCATCTTCAACATATGGCGGCTTAGCATATGGTGATGGTTATTATTGGTTATATGACCCTTCTTCCTACGTCGTATATAAAAGCCATTGTATTGATATTGTCCATGAATGCGAACCGATTGATACAATTGATATTCCAAGTAACTTTAATTGCGATATAGACTATCAAGATGAATATATATATTATGCTAAACCTAATGGTTCTCCAGATAGACTCTATAGGATATCAGTAAATACTGGTATAGAAGAAACAATTACCAACTCAATTTCACCTAGTATCCAAGGAGTTCACCAAAAGGACGGCAATTTATTTGTGACGATGGATGATAGAAGTAATCAAAGGATACTAAAATTCGATTTAGCATTACCTTTCCCTATTAGTTCTTGGGATACTCTGTTGACAGGTCCAAGAGACGAATGTCATTCAACAGAAGGGCTTACATATGCCCTTGGATGCTTATGGTCTAGTAATAACTACAATCGAATTCTGCAAATTGACTTGGAAAGCCAAGAATACATAGGATGTTATACAATGTATCCTGAAATAAACGGTGCAGAAGGATTATGTTGGGACGGCGAATACCTGTGGTATCAAAACAACGTTCTCGATAAGATCTACAAAATATCAATCTTCGATGATTCTTTACTTATTCGAGAAACCGCCTCCGGCTGTCTCGACTCCCGCCCCCCCACCATCACCCTCTCCTGCCCGGAATCTCCGCTCGAAGTGGGCGATACGGCAATCTGGTCGTGGACTATCGACGATCTTTTCCCGGTCGAGGATTATTTCGAGATTCACATGAATTGGTGCGCAAACGAGACCAGCTTCGTGCTGGATAGCGCGGCATATCAATGGATAATACCTCCCGAAGCCGCGGGTTGCGATGTTCAATTCACCGTCGCCGGGCGCGATTCTTTCTGCAATTGGGGCTACGATAGTTGCACAGTAAGCGTGGACACACTCTCCATTGAATGCCAGATTCTAATCTATTGCAACATCGGGGATACCGCGATTTATTCCAAAGACCGATTCGAAGACCTCGCTACCGTGCTGGAGAGTATGGGCAATATCGTTACTTTGCGCGGTGCCGACGACGGCGTGGTTCTCGACGACGACTATCTCTCCAATTTCGCTCAGGTGTGGTTTATCGACTCCAAACGCACATTGGATACTTCGATAACTCTCGAAGAACGCGACGCTCTGGTCGATTTCGCGGAGAACGGACGCGGATTGGCAATTCTGGCCGAGCACGCGCCATATTATACCACCGACGCCAACTATATCTGCGCACCGTGGCAGGTCGATTTCAACGGCACTTACAATCACCGCGGCGCAGATATCTGCAACGATGAGTTAATTTTCGCGCCGCATCAGGTATCATCGGGATTGAGTGAGCTGGCCACTTTCGTTTCCGAAAGCAAGATCACAAACAGCGGCGATACGCCTTTCCGCACGATTTGTACCCTGGAAAGCGATACTCTACAGGCCGCTTTGCAGCCCGGCGACGGTCGTGTTTTCCTGGATGTCAGCTTCTCGCGTTTTCTTAATACTTATATCGCCGATTGCGACGACGAGGTTCTCGCGCAGAATATCTCGTGCTGGCTGGAGCCCGGCGGTTGCGGATGTCCCGAGTGCAATCACGAAATCTATGTCAGCACTCCCCAGATTTGTGCCGACGATGATTACGAAATTTGTCTGGATGTTTGCGAAGGTTACACCGCGGCACTTTCAGCGGGGTGCGGCGAATTTACAGAGGATATCTATGGATATTTCCACACCGATACATGTTTGGTGATGTCCTCACATTGCGAAAGCGAATCGATATATTTATCGCTTATCGATAGTGCATATTCTGTCGCTGGTGACACCGATTTTGTGGAAATCCTTCCCGATCCGGAATTTACCATACGTGGCGATAGATATGTATGTCCGGGCGATATTGCTCGAATATGTATCGATCCCGATTATTACTATATATATTACAACGGTGTGGAATACGATAGCTGTATCTCGATAGGTCCGCTCTACGAGGATACATCGCTGAGCGTGACTGTTGTGGATACAGGCTCTGCCGCATGCGAAGCCGAGACAACAATCGAGATCTCAGTTATGGACGACGAGGATATCGACACTGCAATGTGTGTTGGCGATACTCTGACCCTTTGCTGCTTTATCTTCGACTCCAGTGAGTATATCACTGGCACGGGCTATTCCACAGAGATAACCGTGGAAGAGAACGGCGAGATTCTCACCTATTCCATGGAAGATAGCTGCTGTTTCGATTATATTCCCATGACTCCCGGGTCGAGTATTATTTGTATGGATTGCTACGAACCGACTCACGGTTGTGAATACAGCATATGCTATCACATAACTATCTGTTGCGTTCCGGTCGGTTCGCTGGTGGTGAACCGCCCGGATACCTCGGTTTGCCAATGGAATGTCGGTTTCGATCAGATAGAAGATAGCTGCTATATCTGTTGCCCGGAATACGACAGTCTGATGTGGCAGGTAATCTCTTTCGAAGGATTTACTGTCGATACCGCTATGGATTCGAGTTCGATTTCTATCGCCCTTATTGAATCCGATTCGGTGGAGATCTGTGCGACCGTTTTCTCTCGATGTGTCGATCCGCTGGTTTGCGATTTCACGGTTTGCACCACATTAGTCTGTCCCGGCGAGAATTGCTGCGATCTGGAAATCGATGGCTATGAAGAGGTTATCTGCAGCGGAGAACCGTTCGATATATGCGCTTGTTTCACCGGTGACAGCTGCCCGAATATCGACACAATCGGCGTCGAATGGAGTTGGCAGGATATTCTGGTCAGTGACCAAGCCTGCGTGGAAATCTACCCGGAGAGTACGGGATATCTCGATCTGCATTTAGCTTATCTCCCAGAATACGGCGACTCATGTATCTACAATGAATCGGTTTATCTGGAAGTTATCCCTCAACCTGACGATCTCTGGCCGGAAGACACTGTCCTCTGTTACGGATCTAATCTGATATTGCCTTTACCCTTTGCTCATTACGGCGATTTCGACGAGTTCTACCCGGATAGTATTATCGCGATCAAGGAATACTATGGTACTTCCGAAACCGATACTCTGGGCAAATTCGAACTGGGCGATTATTGTAATGTTACAATCCCCATTGCCGATGAAGGCTGGCCAGCTTTCCGCGTTCTCTACGATATCTATCTGGGCGATTGCGTGTGGAGCGCAAAAGAGACCTGTGATATCTATGTTTGCGATATCCCACATGTAGCGATAGTCTATGATTCCATGATCTGCCCCTCGGAAAACATCGTGGAAATCTGTGTGGACGGCAGTTACCCATCCATTTCATGGAGCAATGGTGCTTCGGATAGCTGTACATCGATTAATCTGGAACCGATTCAAACCGCGTGTGGAGGTGTCAATTCATTCTATCCGGAAACGGTTTGGGTGGAAGTCTGCAACGATTGCGATGGAATTGTCTGCTGTTCGAGTGATACCGCCGTGATAAAGCCATATTATTCGTTCTGGATAGAACTCGATCCTCCGGGAATTCATCCGGGCGACTCTGTTAATGTGATTCCGCATATCGATCCACCGCCGGCTACTGCATTGGATAGCTTTATCGATTACTATTTCTGCGTAAACGATAGCCTCATAGATTGGGGAACAGTGCGTTATCCCAGCGGAATCGACGGCGAAGTACCCACTTACGACATGACTAAAATATGCGCGGTATTTGACTTCGCCCACATCGGCGGGCGTTGTCCGTTGATGGCTTGCGATAGCATTTTCCCCGCAGAAACTTTGCTAACAGTGGTTAAACAACCATGTTCCGGTAATGAATTCGGTTATATTCAGGTCGATTCCAATATTCGTTTCGGTATATGCGAATACAATTTCCCGGTTTTCGAAGATTCGGTTGAGATATGTGTTTCAGATAGCGAATTCACCGCTTCGAATGTCTATATATTCTCACATTGGGAGAATCCATCTGGCGATACCCTCTCGGGTGAATCATGCTTCAAATATGAAATCTCCAGCTTCAATGATACACTGTTAGCGATTTATGATGTGTTGACCATGTGCGATGATATCGTCGATGCGCTGGATGAAGAAATCTACATAGAAATAGAATTGGAAGCCGAAGATTCGGTATTCAGTTTAGAGAATACTATGGAACCTACATATATCCAACTTGATAATTGTGGAACAGCACCGCTGGACATTCAGGTTCGTTGGCTGGATAGCGAAAATATCTCCGATTTAATCTGCCCGGATATCGAGCTTACAAATTCTGCATTGCCCGGATTCAATCAGCTGGCTGTTCGTGGCAGAATTACAGAGATTGGAGTACCTACAGATTACGATATTATCACCAGCGAATTCAGTCGAATTTATTCCAGCGGATTTGATTATCTTCCGGGAAGCGAAGATGCCCGTTTATATATCGGAATCGTTTCTCCCGAAGCTTATCATCCATGTTATCCGTCCAGCGTGCCTTTCGAATATATGTTAAAATTGCAATTGCTCTGGACAGTGTATTTGCCATAGTTTCAGGAGAAGAAGCGAAATATACTTGATAAAAAAATAAATTCTAATTCAGATTTAGTCGATTTTTCGTTGAAATCTCGGACTTAAAAGTTAATATGAACAAGAATTAATAATAAAATGGGAATTGACGAAATATTATGCCTTATGGACCTCTTAGAGTAGCTGCAATCGACGACGATTCGGAATATAGGAAATCTCTGGTTAAAGCTCTGGAAAACGAGGGATTTGAAGTCGATGATTTTTCCAACGGACCGGAGTTTTTAAATAAATTAGCTCCGGGTAAATATCATCTTGCGCTGGTGGATGTTGTTATGCCGGAAATGACCGGAATAGAAGTGGTTAGACGTCTGAAACGAATCGATCAGGATTTGGTAGCAGTGATAGTATCCGCTCACGATACGGTCGAGACTATCGTGGATGCTATCAAAGTAGGCGCTTTCGATTTCCTCCCAAAGACATTTAAAATCGAAGAGTTCAGAATACTTCTCCAAAAAGCTCTTCGCGAGGTTGAACGAAATCGGGAAATTGCCAAAATACGCGGCGATATCCTCAAAGACAGCTTCTGCGGAATGATAGGCCGCGCGTCCGAGATGAGAAAAGTGTTCGAACTTGCCGAACGAATTGCCCCCAGAGACGTTACCGTATTGATCACTGGAGCCTCGGGCACCGGAAAAGAACTTCTGGCCAGAGCCATTCATAACCTTTCATCACGCAGAAAAGGGCCTTTCCTGCCGGTAAATTGTGGCGCAATCCCAGAAACCCTCATCGATGCTGAGCTTTTCGGCCACGAAAAAGGCGCGTTCACCGGCGCTAACGAAGCGAGAGAAGGCCTGATACGCGCTTCTGACAAAGGAACTCTTTTTCTGGACGAAATAGGCGATTTACCCGCACCAACTCAATTGAGATTATTAAGATTTCTCCAGGAAAGAGAAGTTCGTCCGGTGGGCAGCGACGAAAACTACAGGGTGGACGTTCGAGTGATATCGGCCACCAATCGAGATCTCGAGTTCATGGTGCGAGAAGAGCAATTCAGAGACGATCTTTTCTACCGCCTGAGTGTTGTTCCAATTCAACTTCCAACTCTGGCCGCGCGTCGCGATGATATACCATTACTTGTATATCATTTTGTGGAAAGAGCCTGCCGTAAATACGGAATCGATCCGATACATATAGAGGTGCAGGCCATGGACGCCCTGATTAGCTACGATTGGCCGGGAAACGTCCGCGAATTGGAGAATGTGGTGGAAAGACTGGTTATTCTGGGAACCGAAGGCAAAGTTACACTCACCGATCTGCCCAATAACATAAGTTGCCACAAACAGAAACTCGAAGGAGCTCAGATTCCTATCGGAGTAACTCTGGAAGAACTCGAGAAATGGTACATTCGCAAAACCCTTGAACGCAACGACGGCAATCGCACCAAAACCTCGGAAATACTGGATATCGACAGACGTACTCTTCAACGAAGATTGAGTAAATGGGACGAGGAAGACCAAACCGATGGATAATTTTTCCCAAAAAAACTGAAATCTTTACTCTTTAAAACCCCCTTTAGTCGTAACTCCTTACATTACAACGACTTATAATTGGCATGCCATATGCATTTATTAGAGATGAAGTTCATTGAAAACACAAAGAAATCTTGAGTAAAGTTAATAAATATAAGGGTTTGAAACAAACGATGATCGAAAGGGCGGTTACAAAAAATGTACATAACTCAAAAAGGTCGCGACAAATTGCCGCACTCGAGAAAAATCGCTTCTCAAACTTAAATTGGACATGTTAAATCATTAACAGCCAAAGGAGTACAAAATGATCAAGGTACTAATAGTAGATGACGATCCTAATTTCCGCGAAATGATATCGAAAAAGCTCTCTGAAAACAATTACCAGGTATCGACAGCCGTGTCCGGCTATATGGGTTATACCACCGCTCTGGAAGAAAAACCGGATATGATTATTGTCGATCAGATGATGGAGACCGAGGACGCCGGTAGCGTTCTTTGCCGCAAAATCAAGAGAGATCCTCTCACCAATCATGCGAAACTCGTATTGTTGAATTCGCATAAGGACGAGAATTCCTCGCAGATTGCGGACATGGAAATGGAAAAACCGATTTCTATCCCTGAAATAATGGATCTTATCAAGGACCTCCTCCCAATCGAGAGAAAGGTTGCAGCATAATAGAACGCTGCAACTAAGTGAACCACCGTCCGTTTCTAAATCGCTTCGGCGATAAAGAGACGGGCGGTTTTTTTATAGTTTAGACTATACCCTTTGTTTGATAGCGATGGTCTATGATTAATGGGATTTCTTCGCATCGCGACCGGCAGGGCTGTCACGATTTTTGCTACGCCTTCGGCGCAAAAATCCCTTCCCATCAACACAATACCCCCGCGCCAGCCCTCGTATATCCACGTTTCTCGTTGCATTTGCCAGACCCCGCACCACCCGCCCTTCCCCTCCACGCTGTCACGATTTTTGCATTTGCTTCGCAAGCAAAAATCCCCTCACCACTCATCCCATCCCCCGCGCCAGCACCCCCCCCCCCCCCCCCCCCCCCCCCCCCCCCCCCCCCCCCCCCCCCCCCCGGCGGGGGCCAAAAAAATTTAATGTGGCAAT
>Ga0272443_10001559_pt1 | contig 32784 bp, 27 predicted proteins | sample SSMAcet12_FD_193581 | JGI IMG/M metagenome (GOLD analysis project Ga0272443, IMG submission 193581) | Marine sediment archaeal communities from Little Sippewissett salt marsh, Falmouth, MA, United States - SSM-Acet-12 | ecosystem: Environmental > Aquatic > Marine > Wetlands > Sediment ... | reverse complement strand
TGTGCAGGCCGTGGCGATTGCGATCCGTGCGGTCCTGTTCGGCGGCGCCGCGGCCTATCTGGTCGTCTCGGCGTCGACTCCGCCGATGGCGGTGCTGCTCGGCGCGTTCGTCGTCTATGGGGTCACGTGGTCGTACTTCCAGCTCTCGGGGGTCGCCCTCACTTCCCGTCTCGCGCGGGAGGAGAATCGAGGTGCGGCGCTTGGCGTCTACAACGCACTGGCAGGCATCGGCTGGATCCTTGCGGGGATCGGGAGCAGCTTCGTGGCTGAGCGGGCCGGATACGCCGCGACGTTCGGCGTTGCGGCCGGACTGCTTCTGATCAGTCTGGCGGTTCTCCGGTTCGTGCCCGATCCAGCGAAGGTGAAGGCGGAGGAGGGCGCGTCCCGGCCTGCGACCCGTCGAGGAAGCCATTTGTCGCATCTGCGCCCGATCGCCGATCCGGCGGTTGGCTGCAGGTAGGCCGCCGACCGCTCCCGGTGGCCCGATTCAATCCGCGTATGCCCAGCAGAGGTGCCAACGGTCGTCGAGACCGTAGTACCAGTACCATCCCTGTTGAGGGACGCCGTAGGACCAGCCGTCGTTCGCCTCGTACCAGGCGTCACCCGGGAACGAGGTGAACGGGGGCGGGGTCGGCGGGACGGGAAGCGTGATCGTCGTTGCCGGCCTGTCTCCGGTTTCTGCCTTGCCTGTGATCTGAAGTGCTGTCCATCCGACGCCCCATGACAGCGTCGGATCCATCGCGGCGAGGAGGCCGACCAGCGCATCGATCGCCTCCTGTGGGTCCTCGGCAAAGACGGGGAACGGATCGGTTGGCGCGGCGGGAGCGAACGGTAGAGGCAACGTGGTCGCGAAGACGAGAAGCTCCTCGATTCCGGTCGGAGCAGATGCGATCAGGCTGTACGCTCCATCGGGAAGCCGGTGGAGCGAGTCGACGAAGTTGTTCATGGAAAACGCATTGGGGAAGAGCAATCGGACGATTCCATCCGGTTGCAGGTCGAACAGGTAGACGAAGGACGGCCGGCTGACTCGCAGCTGGATCACGATCGGATCGCCGATGGCGAACACCGACTCCATCGTCCACACGTAGGCGTCAAGAGGTTCGTCGGCGGTCGGGAGAAGGCCGAGAGGAAACGCTTGGCCGAGCGCGGCAGGCCCCGCGGCGAGGACGACGCCGAGCACTGCAAGAAGGGCGATTCTGCGTGACATGATTCTCACCTCGTCTAACCTACGCCGGGCGGGCCGATCCGTTTCCTGGTCGTTCGTGGCGGGATTGCCGCGCCGGCGCAATCCGCGGACGAGGTGGTGCGACGCTCGAGTATCGGGCGGCGACGGACGTGGACGCAGTCGCCGAACTCGCCAAGCGGGCGTTTGCCATCCGGCAGCCGGGACACACCGCGGTGGCCGAGTGGCTCGACGTCTCGCTCCCGCAGGGCAGCGAGCTGCTCGGCGTGTACGACGGTCCGACCCTCCTGTCCGTCTACATGCTCTGCGATTCCCGCATGCGGTTGCGGGGCTCGATCGTCCCGATGGCAGGGATCGGCCTTCTCTGCTCCCGCCTGGATGCCCGCGGGAAGGGGGCTGTCCGGTGGATGCTCGGAGGTGCGCTCGAGACGCTGCGTCGGTCGGGACACGTCGTGTCGGTTCTCAACCCGTTTGAGCAGTCGTTGTGCCGCAAGTACGGGTGGGAGCTGTTCGAGCGATATCAGCAAGTCGAGTTCCCGCCGAACGTGCTCGGGGTTCCGGAGGGCGCCGCCTCCGCCGAGGAGATGGCCGGTCTTCCGTTCCCGACGATACGTCGATGCCGTTTTGCAACGAATACGCCCGAAACCACTACACGCTGATCCAACGGGGCGTGCCGGAGTGGGAGCGTCGAACGGCAATCCGTTCGTGGGACGCGGACAGCGCAGCCCGCGGCGTTGCGCGTGTCGCGGGACGATCGCGTTGTCGGGTTGATCGGCTATCGCGTGTCGGGTCCGGCCAACGAGTGGCACCCAAAGCTTACGGTGAACCTGTTCCTCGCTGTGGACGAGGCCGCGAAGCAGGCGATGCTTGGCTACATCAAGCGGCTGTCGTATCAGGTGAGAACCCTCCAGCTCGAGCTTCCTGTTGATGTGGATCTGTGGCCGTACCTTTCCGACAAGCCGATCAAACAGACGATCGAGGACTACTTCATGATCCGGACCGTGAGCGTGGAGACGCTCGACGGGCTGAAGATCGCCGCGGACGATCTGTCGGTCGCGATCGAGGTCGTCGACGAGCAAGCGCCGTGGAACGCCGGAATCTGGAGGTGGACCCTCGAAGCAGGAACCCTCCGAGTGGATCGGTCCGATCGGGCCGACTTGCGATGCGGGATCGGCTCGCTGTCGTCCGTCCTCTCGGGGTTCACGAGTCTCGGCGACATGATCGCCGCCGGCCGAGTCGAGTCGCTTCCTTCGTATGCAGGCCAGGAGCTCCCGAGAGCCACGACGTTTCTCGCTGACTACCTCTAGCCTCGGGGACGGCGGATGTCCGGCGCCCCACAGGCGGCGCCATACCCGACCGGTATACTGTGGCGCGAAGGAGGTCCGAATTGGATGAACGTCGCGCCGCCCGATACGGGCGAATCTACGAGCAACTCCGCGAGCTGATCGAGGGGACGTCTCCGAATCTCACCGCGGCGATGGCGACGATCTGCGCCGTCCTTCATGCCAAGATGCCGCACCATTTCTGGACCGGATTCTACTTCGTCGCCGGCGATCGTCTGCACGTCGGGCCGTACCAGGGTGCGGCCGCCTGCCAGGTGCTCGAGGGGGGCGGCGTTTGCCTCGAGGCGGTCCGAACGAAGGAGGCGGTTGTCGTCCCCGACGTCGATGCCTTTCCCGGCCACATCGCCTGCGACGCGCGGTCGCGGAGCGAGATCGCAATTCCCGTCCTCGCGAACGGACACGCGGTCGCGGTGTTCGACGTCGATTCGGCCACGCCAAACCAGTTCAGCGACGCGGACGTCGAGCCGCTGCAGAGGATCCTTTCCCTGCTGCAGCCCTTCGTCTAGGCGGCCTCGCGGCTCATCCTTCGTAGCACTCAATCAGCCGATACAGGACGTCGGCTCCGAATTCGACCGCTGCGATCGGGATACGCTCGTCGGCGGCGTGGATGGTATTGAAGAAGTCGAACTCCGCCGGCAGATTCATCGGCGTGTATCCGTAGGTCTGAATCCCGAGCCGCGAGAAGAAGCGTGCGTCGGAGCTGCCGGGGAGCAAGTACGGAATGGGGATACCGTCGGGCTCCGCCCGGCGGAGCAGGTCGGCGAGAACGTCGAACAGGCCGAAGTCAGCGTCGGACGGGCCGATGTCGTGTAAGCGGACGGTCACCTCGACGTCGGCGCCGAGGCTCGGTCGGAGTTCGTTGAGGAGATCGTCGAGAGTGCATCCGGGAAGAAGCCTCGCGTCCAGGCCGAGCGTGATCTCGCTCGGAATGACGTTGGGCTTCTCACCGCCCCGGACCAGCGTCGCGTTGACCGTGTTCCGGAACAGCGGTTCGAGGTTCTTCCCGGTTTCTCCGAGACGCGCGAGCACGCGGTCGGTCCAGCGCGGGCGCAGCAGCCGCCGCAGGAGAAAGCCTGCGGCCGGCGGCAGCTCGGCGGCCATCAACTCGACCATCGTCCGTACGGCCGGGGTTACATGGACCGGCAGACGCAGGCGATTGAGCCGCACGAGCAGCTGCCCGAGTTTCGCCATCGCCGCGTCACGCATCGGTCGCGCTCCGTGCCCGGCGGGGCCGGTGAGGGTCGCCTCGAGCCAACACGGCTGCTTCTCGCCGACCTGGATCAGGTAGAAAGTGCGGCCGGCGATCCGCAGTGGGAAGCCACCGAATTCACCGATTGCGTAACGGACCCCGCGAAACAGGTCGGGGCGCTCCTCAACGAGGTACCGCGCGCCGCGGAGCCCGCCCGCTTCCTCGTCCGCGAGCACCGCGAGGAGGACGTCGCCGGCCGGGGCAATCCCGCGGGCGGCGGCCCGGAGCAAGGCGGAGATCATCATGGCCAGGCCGCCCTTCATGTCGAGAGCTCCGCGCCCCCACACGTAGCCGTCGATCGTCCGTCCTTCGAACGGCGGATGGGTCCACACCTGGTGCGATGCGGTCACCACGTCGGCGTGGCCGTACATCAGCAGCGGCGGCGCCCCGCCCCGCCCCGGAAGGCGCGCTACGAGGTTCGGCCGCTCGGGCGCCGAGGCATATTCGGCGGTCTCGATCCCAGCGGAGTCGAGAAGCTCCGCGACGTACTCGATGCACCCCCGCTCGTTCCCCGGCGGGTTCGTGGTGTCGAATCGGATGAGTCGCCGCAGGATCTCGACCGATCGGTCTTCACTCGAACCGTTCATCGCGGCGATTATACGAGCGAGGGGCGGCGCGAACCGAGAAGGGCTGGAAGCGAGGCCGACGGGTAGGTCCATGTCGGGCCTCGCCTCCCGGTGCGGGATCGGTCGGGCGGTTTTCAACTCGCCGTGCAGGATGAGGCCCGGCTGTGTGAATCGATCGAGCCTTCCATGAGGAGCGGGCGAATCGGCACTGCGAGCGGCTTGGATCGAGCGTCCGATCGGCGTCTAATAGCGGTGGAGGTGATCGACGTGCGGGTGAGCGCACTGCTGGCAGTCGTCCTGGTTGGCGCGGTCATCGGACCGGCGGTCTCGGCCGGAGACGTGACCGTGTCGTTCCTCGGGCACTCGTGCTACACGGTTCAGGCGGAGGGCGGGCCGATCGTGATGATCGATCCCTACGGATCGTACGTGCCGTATCCGGGCCTGCCGGCGCCGGCCGACATCGTATTGATGACGCATCGGCACATCGACCATTGTCCCTATTGCTACGGTGAAAGCGATCGGGTGCTGGGGGACCCGATCCTCGTTCACCTCTGGGACGATGCGGGCCGCTGCCGGGAGAAGCTTCCGCCGGCGGCGTGGGTCATCACGCCGGAGTTCAAGACGCACGCGATCGAGGCAAGCCACGTTACGCGCAGCGGTGGAGGTGAAGGCTGGGTCTGCCTGTTCAGCTTCGAGGTCGACGGGATCCGATTCGCGCATCTTAGCGATCTCGGACAGATCCTGACCGCGAAGCAGATCGGCGCGCTGAGCGACGTCGACGTGCTGTTCCTTCCGGTCGGCGGCTCGTTCACGATCGACCCGGCGGAGGCGATGACGGTCATCGGGCAGCTTCCGTCGGTCAGGATCGTTCTCCCGATGCACTACTACGTGGACGGGATCACGCCGTGGCCGAGCATGCTGCCGCTTGAAGACTTCACGAGCCTCGCGAGGACGACCTATGGGGTGCGCGAGATCGAGAACGATCACGCCGCGCTGAGCACCGAGACCTTACCCGGCTCGCTCGAGGTGTGGGTGCTCAAGCACAAGTCAGAGTAGTCCGCAAAGAAGCCGTTGCAGTCTTGGACGCTCGGCTGCGCGACGAAGCGGGTGTCTCCCGATCGATCCTCCGGCCCAGTCTCGTACGACGGGCCCCGGTCGAGCCATCATGGGAGTTCTGCGTTTCGCTCGTCGGACGGGAGCCGAAACGGCCCCCGTCCTATTTGACCTCTCGACGATGTCGAGAGGATCCCGTGACGATCGCCCGAAGCTCGCAACCGGGGGCGGGCTCGGGATCGGTCGCCTACTCCTCCGCCTCGTCGAGCGCGTCGTCGATCTCCTCGGCGAGGTTCTCGATCTCGCCGACGAGGTCCTCGAGCTCCTCCTGGAGCCGCGACAGACGCTCGATCAGCGGACGAACCTTGTCGACCAGATCCTTCTTGGAGACAAACGCCATCGGACCCTCCCTTCCTGACGTGTCGGTTTCGGTTCGATTCTAGTCGAGAGCGGCGTCCAAGCAAGCGGGTACCATCGCTCGGGAGGAACCATGCGGTTCGATCGTTGGGAGGCCGAGAGGCGCGCCGACCGGTTGGCGGAGATCCGCTCGCCGTGTCGGCTCTGTCCGAACGCCTGCGGTGCCGCCCGTCGGCCGACAGAACTCGGACGATGCCGGCTCGGCCTCTCGGCACGGGTGGCGAGCCACGGACCGCACTTCGGAGAGGAGCGAGTGCTCGTTGGGTGGGCCGGATCGGGGGCCGTCTTCTTCTCCGGATGCAACCTCGACTGTCGCTTCTGCCAGAACTGGCGGATCAGCCAGGCGGGCGAAGGGACGGACGTCACGGACGAGGAGCTGGCCGCGGTTTTCCTGCGGATCCAGGCGGCGGGATGCCACAACCTCAACCTGGTAACGCCGACGCCGCACACTGCGTCGATTGTCCGGGCGCTGGCCGTCGCTGCCGGGGAGGGATTCGCGCTGCCAGTCGTCTGGAACTGCGGTGGGTACGAGTCGGTCGAGGTTCTCCGATGGCTTGACGGGATCGTCGACGTGTACATGCCCGACGTGAAGTACGGCGACGACGACGTCGCGGAGCGGCTCTCCGGTGTGCGGGACTACGTCGCCCGCTCGCGGGCCGCACTGCACGAGATGCATCGCCAGGTCGGAATCCTCGAGGTGGGCCGCGACGGGATCGCTCGCCGGGGCATGCTGGTCCGGCATCTCGTCCTCCCCGGTGGCCTCGCCGGCACGGCGTCGGTGATGCGGTTCCTCGCCGACGAGATCTCCGCCGACACGTACGTCAACGTGATGCATCAGTATCGTCCGTGCTACCGGGCCTCAGAGGTCCCGGCGCTCCGGCGGCGGATCTCGACGGCGGAGCACGACGAAGCGGTTCGCTTCGCGATGGAGGCGGGGCTTCACCGGTTCGCGTAGTGCCGCGATCTTCGCTCGGCTACACTCGGGCCGGAACAGGCGACGTACGGCGGGAGGACATGGCGAAGATGGCCGACGACCGGCGGCTCGAAGCGATTGTCCATGGGTTCGTTCAGGGTGTCTTCTTTCGATACCACACGCGGATCGAGGCGACGCGGCTCGGCCTCGTCGGAACCGTGCAGAACCTCCCCGACGGGACGGTCCGAGTGGTCGCGGAGGGGCCGGGCGGCCATCTTGATCAACTGCTTTCGTGGCTTCGTCACGGACCGGAGCTGGCCGTCGTGGAACGTGTGGACGCAAAGCGGAAGGGCGCGGCGGGCGACCTCCGGACGTTCGACATCCTTCGGTAGCTAGGAGCGGTCGTCGGCTCTTCACTTCCGTTGATTGCCCTTCCGGCACCGGGTACCATCCTACACTAGGATGAGACTGCCAAAGGTTGGGGAGAAGGCCGGATTCCGGATTTCGGATCACATGATGCCGCGCGGCGATCAGCCGGACGCGATCTCGGGTCTGGTCGACGGGATCGAAGCCGGGCACCGGTACCAGACGTTGCTCGGCGCGACGGGAACGGGCAAGACGTTCACCATCGCCCACGTGATCCAACAGATTCAGCGGCCGACTCTCGTGATCGCGCACAACAAGACGTTGACGGCGCAGCTGTGCTCCGAATTCCGTGAACTCTTCCCGGGCAATGCGGTCCACTACTTCGTCTCGTACTACGATTACTACCAGCCGGAGGCATACCTTCCGCAGACCGACACCTACATCGAGAAGGACTCCTCGATCAACGACGAGATCGACCGCCTGCGTCACGCCGCGACCTCGGCGCTGTTCGAGCGGCGCGACGTGATCATCGTCGCGTCGGTCTCGTGCATCTACGGACTCGGATCGCCGACCAACTACTACGACATGTCGATCGATCTCAAGCGAGGAGAGCGGCGGGACCGCGACGACGTACTGCGCGCGATGATCCAGCTCCAGTACACACGAAACAAGATCGGCTTCGAGCGAGGGACGTTTCGCGCACGCGGCGACACGGTCGAGATCATCCCGGCGTACGAGGAGAAGGTGATCCGGATCGAGTTCTTCGGTGACGAGATCGATCGGATCACCCTCGTAGACCCGATCACCGGGCACCCGATCCGCGAGGAAGCGGAGGTCGTCATCTTCCCGGCGTCGCACTTCATCACGCCCGAGGAGCGGGTCCGGCTGGCGGTCGACGACATCGCCGAGGAGCTGGAGGAGCGTCTGTCCCGGCTGCGCAAGGAGGGACGCCTCCTCGAGGCGCAGCGGCTCGAGCAGCGAACACGATACGACCTGGAGATGCTGCAGGAGATGGGATACTGCACCGGGATCGAGAACTACTCCAGACATCTCGACGGGCGGCGCGCCGGGCAGCCGCCGTCCGTGCTGATCGACTACTTTCCGAGCGACTTCCTCCTCGTCGTCGATGAATCCCATCAGACGGTCCCCCAGATCCGCGGGATGTACCATGGGGACCGCTCGCGGAAGACGACGCTCGTCGACTATGGGTTCCGCCTTCCCTCGGCGCTCGACAACCGGCCGCTGACGTTCACCGAGTTCGAGGAGCGGGTCAACCAGGCGGTCTTCATGTCGGCGACCCCGGGCCCGTACGAAGGAGAGCACAGCGCGAGGATTGTCGAGCAGCTGATCCGTCCGACCGGACTCGTCGATCCCGAGGTGAACGTCCACCCGGTGAAGGGGCAGGTCGATCACCTGATCGCGGAGGTTCGCGATGTCGTCGGACGAGGGGAGCGGGTGCTCGTCACGACATTGACCAAGCGGATGGCGGAGGATCTGACCGAGTACCTGGTCGATCTCGGGATCCGAGCGCGGTACCTCCACTCGGAAATCGACACGCTCGATCGGATCGACATCCTCCGCGATCTACGGCTGGGGAACTTCGACGTGCTCGTCGGGATCAACCTTCTGCGCGAGGGGCTCGATCTGCCCGAGGTTGCGCTGGTCGCGATCCTCGACGCGGACAAGGAAGGATTCCTCCGATCGGGAACATCGCTGATCCAGACGATCGGGCGGGCGGCGCGGAACGTCCGGGGCAAAGTGCTGATGTACGCCGACAAGGTGACCGACTCGATCCGGTACGCGGTAGACGAAACGAACCGGCGCCGATCGATCCAGCTTGCGTACAACGAGGAGCACGGGATCATCCCGCGGACGGTCGAGCGGGAGATTACCGACATCGTCCAGACGCTCCGGGGGGCGGTGCCGCGACCTCAGCAGGTCGGGGAGCGGGCCGAGCCGGAGTCGAAGCGGGAGCTGATCGAGCGGATCAAGGAACTCGAGAGGGGGATGCTGCAGGCGGCCGACCGGCTCGAGTTCGAGCTTGCGGCGAGCCTGCGTGACGAGATCCGAGAACTGAAGAAGGGGCTATGAGCGTCATCCACGTGAAGGGAGCGCGGGAGCACAACTTGAAGGACATCGACGTCGTCCTGCCGCGCGACAGACTGATCGTCATCACCGGGATCTCCGGTTCGGGGAAGAGCTCCCTGGCGTTCGATACGATCTACGCCGAGGGTCAGCGCCGGTACGTCGAGTCCCTGTCGGCGTACGCGCGGCAGTTCCTCGGCCAGATGGACAAGCCGGACGTCGATTTCATCGAGGGATTATCGCCGGCGATCTCGATCGACCAAAAGACCCGCAGCCACAACCCGCGATCGACCGTCGGGACAGTCACCGAGATCTACGACTACCTCCGCCTCCTGTATGCCAGGATCGGCCACCCCCACTGTCCGACGTGCGGCGAGCGAATCAGCCAGCAGTCGGCGGAGCAGATCATCGACGCGGTGATGGACCTGCCGGACGGAACGAAGCTCCAGATCCTCTCCCCGGTCGTCCGCGGGCGGAAGGGCGAGTACAAACGGACACTGGATGAGATCCGCCAGGAGGGGTTCACCCGCGTTCGCGTCGACGGGGTCGTCCGGACGCTCTACGAGGAGATCGAACTCGCCAAGCAGCAGAAGCACACGATCGACATCGTCGTCGACCGCGTCGTCATCGGGCCGGAGAAGCGGTCCCGCATTGCCGACTCGGTGGAGACGGCGCTGAAACACGGTGACGGGCTGGTCAATCTGATCACCGGCGAAGGCGAGGAGCACCTGTACTCAGAGCACTACGCGTGCATCCAGTGCGGCGTGAGCTACGAGGAACTCTCGCCGCGGATGTTCTCGTTCAACAGCCCGTTCGGCGCCTGTCCCGAGTGCAGCGGCCTCGGCTACCGGAAGGAGATCGACCCGGACCTGGTCATCGACCCGAGATTCGGCATGCTGAACGGCGGGTTGATCCCGTTCGCCAACACGTCGAGCCGCTGGTACCAGGCGCAGATGACCGCGCTCGCCGAGTCGCTGAAGATCGATCCGAACCAGCCGCTCGGGGAGATCCCGAAAAAGAAGCTCAACGTGATCCTCTACGGGACCGGGGGGAAGGAGATCTCCTTCCACTACAAGTCGGCGTCGGGCTACGAGCGGACGGTCAAGCGCCCGTTCCGCGGGATCGTCGTCTCCCTCGAGCGCTGGTACCGTGAGACGACGTCGGAGCAGTGGCGAAACGACCTGGAGCAGTACCTGGCAACCCTCCCTTGCCCGGTCTGTCAAGGGGCGCGGCTGAAGCCGGAGATCCTCGCGGTGACGATCGACGGGTTGAACATCCACGAGGTGACGACCCTCTCGATCCGCTCTGCTCTGACGTTCTTCGAGAACGTGTCCCTCTCGTCCCGTGAGGCGCTGATCGCGGAGCAGATCCTCAAGGAGGTCAAGGCGCGGCTCGGCTTCATGGTCGCGGTCGGCCTCGACTACTTGACCCTCGATCGACAGGCGGGGACGCTCGCCGGCGGCGAAGCGCAGAGAATCCGATTGGCGACCCAGATCGGGAGCCAGCTGACCGGCGTTCTCTACGTGCTGGATGAGCCGTCGATCGGACTCCACCAACGGGATAACCGGAGGTTGCTCGAGACGCTCAAGGGGCTTCGCGACCTCGGGAACACGGTGATCGTCGTCGAGCACGACGAGGAGACGATGCGCGAGAGCGACTTCATTCTCGACCTCGGTCCCGGCGCCGGGCTGCACGGCGGCCGGGTGGTCGCCGTCGGATCGCCGCCGGAGGTCGCTGCCCACCCCGAGTCGATCACCGGGCAGTACCTGTCGGGGAGGCTTCGGATTCCGGTCCCGGCCAAGCGCCGGAAGGGGAACGGGAAGACACTGAAGGTGCTCGGCGCGGCGGTTCACAACCTTCGCGGGATCGATGTGGCCTTCCCGCTCGGCCGGTTCGTCTGCGTCACCGGGGTCTCCGGATCGGGGAAGAGTTCGCTGGTCGACGAGATCCTGTACCGCGGTGTGGCGCACGAGCTGCACCTGGCGGCCCGCCGGGCGGGACCGCACGACGAGATCCGGGGGATCGAGCACATCGACAAGGTGATCGAGATCGATCAGTCGCCGATCGGGCGGACGCCTCGGTCGAACCCGGCGACGTACACGAAGGTTTTCGACGAGATTCGCTCCCTATTCGCCCGGACGCCGGACGCCAAGCTCCGCGGCTACGCGAGCGGCCGCTTCTCGTTCAACGTCAAGGGCGGCCGGTGCGAATCGTGCCAGGGCCAGGGGAGGGAGAAGATCGAGATGCATTTCCTCCCCGACGTCTACGTGCCGTGCGAGGTCTGCAAAGGGACGCGGTACAACCGGGAGACGCTCCAGGTGCGCTACAAGGGGAAGACGATCGCCGACGTCCTCTCGATGTCGGTGGAGGAGGCGCTGGCGTTCTTCGAGAACGTGCCGAGGATCCGCCGCCGGCTGCAGACTCTCTACGACGTCGGATTGACGTACATCTAACTCGGGCAGCCGGCCACGGAGCTCTCCGGCGGCGAAGCGCAGCGGATCAAACTGGCGAAGGAACTGTCGAGGCGCTCGACGGGCAAGACGCTGTACATCCTCGACGAACCGACGACCGGCCTTCACGCGGCCGACGTCTCCAAGCTGCTCGAGGTCCTCCACCGGCTCGTCGATGCGGGAAACACGGTCGTCGTAATCGAACACAACCTGGACGTGGTCAAGACGGCCGACTGGATCATCGATCTTGGCCCTGAGGGAGGCGATGGCGGCGGGACGGTCATCGCCGTCGGGACGCCGGAGGAGATCGCCGGCGTCGAGGCGTCGCACACCGGGGAGTACCTGCGGGACGTTCTCGAACAGCCGATCGCTCACGCCGGGCGCACCGGGTCGTAGGATCGGCGGCCTCAAAAGGGAGGGGCATTGAGCGGAATCCGAAGTGGGCTGGCTCTGGCGGTCTGCGTCGCGCTGGTCGGAGGCGCGGGCGCTTCGGCGCGGGCGCGCACGATGTGGGCGTACTACGACTGCGGGCCGGGAGTCTACACCGTCGTCGTCCTGAGCAATGCGAGCGAGTTCGTGCGCGACGACGCGGTCACCCTGCGGATGTACGACGCGAACGGATCGCTGATCCTCGAATCGATACACGACCTCGCCGAGTACGAGTCAACGGCCGTCTTCCTCAACGGTCTTCTCGAAGAGACCGACGAATCGACGTGGGGATTGGTGGAAATCGAGAGCCAGATCCTCACGCAGATCGGCGTCTGGATCGGAGTGGAGGAGGATTGGCTGTTCGTCGAGAACTACGGAGAGCTCGCCGGCAGCACGACCGGCCTCACGGTCGAGGCGTACTGGTACGGCGTGAGCTACGCTAACACGCCGAATCGCCGCACGACCGTGACGATCCTGAACCCGAACGAACGGCTCGTCTTCGGGTCCCTGTACATGTACGACGCGCACGGTACGCTGCAGTACTACCGGGATCTCCCGTTACCGGCGCGCGAGCCGACCTACGTCGATCTGGAGAGCGGCTTCCCGATTGGGGACGACGTGTGGGGATTGGTCGACATCGAGGTCGAGGAGCCGGTGCTCGTCGTCTGTTCGTACTTCGACGACGAGGGATACCTGATCGACGTGGACGTCGTCGATCAGCCGTACTACTTCCAGATCGTCGAGGAGAACTGAACGGCAGCGCGCCGGGGCGAGGCCGATAGGCCCGTCCCGGCGCGTCGTGCCGGAGGTGCGGCTCGGGAAGCTAGTAGCAGGTCGAATCGACGTGGACTGCCCCGCTTGCGGTGTCCACTCCTCCGCCCTCGTCGATGACCGTAAGCTTCACGATGAACGTGTTCTGGTGGTCGTACGCGTGCGTGACGACTCCTCCGGAGGCCGTGGACCCATCCCCGAAGTCCCACTGGTAGCTGATGATCCTTCCGACGCCTGCCTGCGATGCCGTCCCGTCGAACCGGATCGGCTCGCCCACCTGCGCGCCGGAGCAGGACCAGTTGCTGGTGATGATCGCGTAGGGGGTATCGTCACCTCCGCACGTGGTGCCGCCGCCGCAGCCGCTTTGCCCGGGCTGCACGTTCATCCCGATGTTCGCCCGCCCGGTTGCGCCGCTCGAGTCGGTGACGACCAGGACGGCGACGTAGTAACCGCCTTGCGTATACGTATGTTCGGCGACTACGCCGGTCGCGGTGTCTCCGTCCCCGAAGTCCCAGTCGTAGCTGACAATGTCGTCCTGCGCGTCGTAGGAAGCGGAGGCGTTGAAGATGACCATGATCCCGGGCAGCGGGCTGTCGTTGTTGACGGACGCCGCGGCGACGGGGGCGGCGTTCGTCACCACGACCGCGATTTGCTGTGAGTCGATCGCGCCGTCGTCGTCGATAACGGTCAGCTTCACAAGGTACGTCCCCGGGTGGGTGAACGTGTGCTCACACGCATCGGCGACCTCGGTGCCCATGCTGGCCGGATCTCCGAAGTCCCACCGATGCTCCACGAGCGTCCCGTCGTCGTCGTGGGCGTAGCGGCCGTCGAACCGGACGGTGAGTGGGGCGGACCCCTCCCGCGGATCGGCGTCGATCACCGCTCTGGGGGGCTTGTTCACGACATCGCTCATGATCGTGTTGAGCACGCACCCGGAAAGGAGGATCGGCGAGAAGAGGAGCGCAAGGGCAAACAGCCGTTTTGCTTTCATGATCCGTCCACGCTCCCGCACGTCCACGGTACGTCGCCGGTCACGTCCGTGTAGCACGGAGGGCCGCCCTTGACGATGACTTGCTCGATGTAGGTCGTTTCGTCTCCGTCGTTGTCCGTGACGGTCAGCGAGACGGAGTATGTCCCGGCGTACAGGAACTCGTGCGTCACCGTGGCCCCCTCCGCCGTGGCCGGCTCCCCGTCCGCGTCGCGATAGCCGAAGTACCACTCGTAGGAAACGATCTCCCCGTCGTCGCTGCATAGGTCCGCGGCATTGAACGTGATCGTCTCGCTGCACGAGACGAAGTCGACTCCCTCCATGTGGCTCTTGGGCGTGTATGAGAATCCCGCAACAGGAGGCGGATTGAGCGCTTGCACCGTCATCGTCCGCGACGAGGACACGCCGCCTTCATCGATGATCGTCAGGCGTACGACGTAGACGCCGTCGTCGCTGTACGTGTGATCGGCGACGGGTCCTTCCTCCGCGCCCCCGTCACCGAACGACCACAGATACGAGGCGATCTCCCCGCTCGGCGCGTACGACAGCGTCGCGTCGAAGCTCGCCGTGAACGGAACAACATGCTCCGCCAGCGATGCGGTGAACAGCGCCTGAGGTTGGGTCGACTGCAGCTGCAGGCAGCCGGAGATCGATGCCGCCGCGAGGCCGAAGATCGCCAGGCACAGAATGCATTTCCCCCTCTTCATGATGCTACTCCTTCCTCCCATCGAGGGAGAGATCGATGTGAATCGAAACGGTCAGCTGAACGGTGAGGCCACTGAGGCTGATTGACTCTGCGGCGTCGTCGCCGTCCAGATCGAGGATGTTGGCCGCGCTGTCGACGAGTTGGGCGATCCTCGCCGACCGATAGGTGAGGCGGCTGCCGATCACAAACCACGGCGCGACCGGGTACGCCAGCGATAGGCCGGCCTCGAATCCGATCGATCCGCCGGTGTACCGGCCTTCGGCCTCGGGGGGGACGCCGGCGATGATGTCCGGATACTCGATCGGGATCTCGAAGACGGTGACGCGGTCGAGCAGGACGTAGTAGTACCCGACGCCCCCGAAGCCGCCGATGCGCAGACCGATATCCAGGAACGTCGCCTCCGCAGTGAGGACGCCGCCGACCGTCTGGAACGCAAGATCGACGGTGATCTCCGATATGTCCGATCCCTCGTAGAAGCCGGTCGTCGATGTCGAAGCGCGGGAGTATCCGACGTACCCGCCAGCGGCGAACCAGTCGGTGAACCAGTATCGCTCCGCGCCCTGCAGGTACAGCCCCCCCCCGATCGTAGGGACGAGGTCGACCGCTCCGGTGACATCGGGGTGCACGGCGAACGTCTCGTTCAGGTGAGTAATCAGCGCGTTGAACAGCCCGATCGATTCGTTGATCGCGTCGAGCGAGATGGCCGACGGGCCTCCTCCGAACGACATCTCCAACGGCCCGGCGATCGCCGTGAGGCAAACCAGCCCGACGAACAGCAGCGCAGTCGCTAGCCCCTTCATCGTTCCCCCTTTGTCAAGGTCGATGAACCGGGCACGAGTAACGTCCTGTGACGGGAGCGTCGCTCGCACCACCCGGTACCGCGATGGTAGGGGCTCGGTTCCCGACCTCGAAGCTCATCGAGTCCGTCGGGAGCCGACCTGTTTCGGAAGGGAGAGGGACTTACGTCCCGCGAAGAGAAGACCGGAGGGCGTCGAGCGCCGCGTCGACATCCGCCCGGGATACATCGAGGTGCGTCACCATCCGAATCTTGGGGCGGCCGGCTCCCAGTGGGAGCGCGAGGACGCCTCGCGCCTTCAGCCGCTCGGCAAGGGTGAAGGCGTCGATCTCGGGGCGGCCGATGGCGGTCCCGTCGACGGAGAAGTAGACCAGATTCGACCACGGCCCGCCCCGGGCTTGCTCGCAAGACAGGCCGTCGAGCGCGTCGATTCCGTCGGCGAGCCGCGCCGCATTGTCGTGGTCGTCGGCCAGTCGGTCGACGTGGTGCTCGAGCGCGTACAGCCCCGCGGCGGCGAGGATCCCCGCCTGCCGCATCCCGCCGCCGACGGCCTTGCGCATCCTGCGCGCCTCGGCGACGAACGCCCGAGACCCGCACAGCACGGAGCCGACCGGCGCGCCGAGCCCTTTCGACAGGCAGACCGTCACCGAGTCGACGCCGCGCGTGAATCGAGTCGGATCGACTCCGCACGCGATCGCGGCGTTGAACAGTCGCGCTCCGTCGAGATGTACGGCGAGTTCGCGGCGGCCGGCGAGCGTGCCGATGGCGTCGCAATACTCGGGAGAAAGGGCGATCCCGCCGCATCGGTTGTGAGTGTTCTCGAGGCAGATCACGCGCGTCCGGGGGAAGTGGACGTTCGATGGATCGCGGATCGCCGCCTCGACGGCGGCGAGTCCGAGGGTGCCGTCGTCGGCATTTGGAAGAGTGTGCGGATGGATCCCGCCAAGCCCGGCGCAAGCACCGACTTCGTAGAGGAACGTGTGGGACTGATCTCCGAGGACGATCTCGTCGCCGCGGCCGGCGTGCACGAGAAGGGCGACGAGGTTTCCCATCGTGCCGCTGGCGACGAACAGGCCCGCCTCTTTGCCGAGGAGAGACGCCGTGTGCTCCTCGAGGCGCCGGACGGTCGGATCCTCTCCGAAAACGTCGTCCCCCACCTCGGCTGTGGCGATGGCCTGCCGCATCCCCTCTGTCGGGCGCGTCACCGTGTCGCTGCGCAGATCGATCCATTGGCTCATCGTCGTTCGATCTCCTTCTGAAGCGTCCTCGACCACGGGCGGTGGGCCTCGCTGGCGGCCCGATCGTCCCACCCGCCCGCCCCGATCAGCGGAACAAATCGACACGGACCGAGATCCTCGCGGTCCGCTCGCCGCGAATGATACACGATGCGAACGAGTTCCTGGTTGTACAGTGACCCGATTGGGCCGACGAAGATCCCGCTCTCGCGCAGCTGCGCCGCGAGGCCCTCCGGTAGCTTCGGGAGGCTGCCGGTGGCGACGATCCGATCGAACGGGGCCTCGTCTGGAAGCCCGAGTGTTCCGTCTCCCACGACCACCGACTGGATCCCTTCGGTTCCAAGCTCCGCGAACAAGGTCCGCGCCTGCTTCATCAGCCGAGCGGACCGGTCGATCGTCCAAACCCGCGCGCCGCACTCGGCGAGGACCACTGTCTGGTAGCCGGAGCCGGTGCCGATCTCGAGCACCTTGGCGCCCGGATGGATCGCCAGCGCCTCGGTCATCAGCGCGACGATGTACGGCTGGGAAATGGTCTGCCCGTCGCCGATCGGCAGAGGGTAGTCGGCGTATGCGTCGTGGGCCAACTCAGTCGGAACGAACCGATGACGCGGGACCCGCCCCATGGCGGCGAGAACGGAAGCGTCGCTGATCCCGCGCCGGCGGAGATCCCGCTCGACCATTCGGGCCCGCCGTTCGGCTTGAGACCTTTCGATTGCTGAGTCGTTCCTCACGTGCCGATTCTAGCCGACAATCGGGGCGGGGAGGATCAGCCGTCGCACGGAGACTCGAAGTAGTCCTCGACGATCTGGCGTGCTCGTCCCAGATCGCGCGTGCGCACCATGAGGCGCACTTCCGCGAGCCCGTCGAGGGCCATCGGATAGACCGACGGCGTCGCGTGGCTTGTCAGGTTGACCGGAATCCCGAAGTCCTCCAGCAGCCCCTTGATCATCAGCGCCTTCGGTTCTCCCCAGACCTTGTGGGCGAGGACGAGTTCTTCGCCGAGATCGCTGGCGCGCCGATCGAGGAGGTAGTGGGTGACGGTGATTGCCTGGCTGGTGTGAAGGAGGCTCGGGCCGAGGGATACGCGCGGGCAGCCCTCGAGCAATGCTTCTTCTTCGTCGGCGAAGTCGGTGTGATCGGAGAGGACGAACACCGGGTCGCTCGGGAACGGATACGACTCGGCCGGGGCACCGTCTTCGTGCAGAACGATCGGCGAGGCGTTCGCGCCGAGCAGCGCGTCGATCGCGCCGGAGAGAGTGCAGCGGGAGACGAAGACGCCCGGCGTGCTCTGCGTCTCCTCGTGTCCGGCAATGCCGGCTCCGACGATGCCGCCTTCAGGGAGGGCGCTGAGAGCTCTGCGGATCAGCGCGGCCGTCGACCGTTCGTCCGGGTTGAGACGCTTGACGCGATGCCCGTCGATGCGAATCCGAACCGAGTTCCGCAGAAGCAGGATCGTCTCGACGTCTTTGCGGATCCCGTGAGAGACGAGAAGGGACGCGCCGACGGCACGACAGAGCACGTCGAGTCGCCCCGCTCCGCCGGGGAGATCGTCGAGGTGGAAGTTCGGATCGACGGGAGCGGCGTGTCCGAGGATCAGGAAGCGTTTCATGCGGTGAAGTCTACGCGTCAAACGGGTTTCGGGCAATCCGAGCGGGGCACGGCTGCGCCCTGTGTCGAGGAATCGAAGGACGTTCGCTGAGCGATCAGGTGATCCATTTCCCCTGGCGCGCGGTCGTTCCCCGTGGGGTCGGCCCGGGGGAGGAAGTAGGGTCAGGGACGATGCGTGAGAGCGATCGTGCGAGATCATCGTGGCTTGAGCCGAGGGGAGCGCGAACGCGCTTCACGTCGAGGGGGAGTGGATCGTGAACGGTCGAACCGTACCGGTTGTCGCAATCGTCTTGTTCTGCTTCTGCGCCGTGAGCGCACTGGGAAGCGATGGGTTCACCGGGAGTTGGAGGGCGGAGATCGGTCTCTCGCCGCAGGGGCCGGAGCCGTTCTCGGCGTTCCAGTCGACGCTCGATGTCGGGCTCGGCCTCAGCTTCGTGGAGATCGCTTCGGTCTCCGACTTCCTGTTCGACGGCTGGCTGTGGCAGGAGTTCGATCTGACCGCCGCGTTGGGGGGCGTCCGCTTCGAGGGGCAGCTCCTGTTCGAACCGCAGACCGGTTCATTCATCTACGCACAGGGGCTTCTCCAAATGGACTTCTCGCCGGTCACGGTGAGCCTGTACGCGGCGGCGGTCGGCGAGTCGCTGCTTCAGCCGGCGAACTTCGGGTACGTGTTCGACCTGTACGGCGAGATTCTCGGCGGCGTCATCACGTTCGAGAGCGCGACGTTTATGGGAGCCGACCTGAGCGGCATCACGTTCACCGCGTCGACGAGCCAGCCGACCGGCCTGGCGAAGAAGACGTTCCTGACCGATCCGACGATCGATCCGTTGCCGATTGGCTTCTGCGGCCAGGAGCTGACGTTCAGCGCGTCCGCGTTCTGCTGCATCGAGTTGACCAGCCTGACGACCTTCAACAAGACGGGATTCGAGAGCGAACGGCTCACGCTGTCGTTCGTTCAGTTGTTCGGGCTTCCCCTCAACATCACGCTTGACTTCATCTACTCGCTGCAGACGAAGAGCTACGTGTTCACGCCGAGCCTCGAGTCGGACTACGGCTGCCTGAGCATCTACACGAACCTGCTCGGCGGCGGCGGGCTGATCACCGGGGTCGAGATCTACGGGATCGCCTTCTCGTGCACGCTTGCCGGGGCGACGCTGACCAGCGTCTCCAACCTGAACACGACCGACTACGTGATCACAACGCCCGACTTCGGCTTCCTCGTGGAGCCGCTGGCCGAGGCGACTGCGGAGGGGCACCTCTACTACCCGCAGGACTACTGGGAGATCGTCTCGCTCGTCGTCGACGTCCCTCCGATCGGGTGTGGCTTCACGTTCGGCGTCGACACGTTCTTCAGCACATCTACGGGGCTGCTGTTCGATTGGGCTCAGAGCACGATGGGGGTGACACTGGCCCTGGGAACGTCGGTGTCGATGTCGAGCACGATCACCGTCGATACGACCGGGTTCACCCAGTGGACGCTGTCGTTCGAGGTATCGTTCTAGCTGGAACCTGTACCATGGGCCGAGTGTCTCTCGGACCGATGTCTGTTTCGGCCGCATGTGCCGCCAGGGGAAACGATGGGAAGAAGATCCTCGCTCTGAGCTGTTCGCGGGTTTGGAATCCCTTTCACCACACCACAGACTACCCACTGCGAACGACCAGCTGAAGAGTTTCCCCGAAGCAGACGTCCGGGGAACGCCTCATCGATCGGCTCGCTGCCGGCAGGCGGCTCGTGATGTGCCGAGCGCAGCGGCGGCGTACCCGGATTCGGAGCTTCGCTTGGAAGCCAAGACGATCGTCCAGTATGCTCGCGTGGATCATGCTGGATGGGAAGCAGGGTCTCTGGGTTGTCCCTCTGTTTGTGTTGTGTACGATTGCGCCTCCCGTGTTGGCCTACAACACCGCCGGTACCATGCTTCACGTCGATCCTGCAGCGTTCAATCACGCAGGTCTCACCTCCTTGACGTGGGCAACCGAGATCTCGGAGTACGAACACCGCTCGGATCCGTTTCGGTATCGGATCGAATTCGACAGCGTCGGGTTCAGCGGAAGCGAAGGCATCACGTACGTCTCCGCGATGGTCCAGAACGTAGGCCACGAGTTCGAGAACGATATCGTTGGCAGCCGAGATGCCGACCCGCCGTCTATCGTGGAGTTTCCCGCGTTGGGCATCTACTTCTCTTCGGTCCGACTGGCCGGAGGAGAAACATGGAGTACATCTCCTCGCAAGCCCGAGCGATCCGCCCCGATTCGGACGAGTGTTTGAAGATGTAGATTCGCTGGGGGCGATCGGCCGAAACATCTACACACGGGATCCGCTACCGGATCCGCCGCTCACGATTGTCTGGACGGTCAATCGGGTCGGTGTTGTTCAAGACCCGTCCGATGACCTCGCCAAGAACGCTGCGGGTGCCTGGGTTCCTCTGCAGGGAACGTTCGTCGTCTGGCGCTTTCGCGCCACGATTGCGGAGGCAGACTACTACCTGCCGATTGAGTGCGCGGAATACATCTTCCCGTACGATCCTCTGGTCCTTCACCAGGAGTACTTCGGCTCATCCGAGGGGATTCTCGATGGACAGAAGTGCAGCGTGCGGTTCTCCGAGATGTGGGGCTCCGATGGGGAAACGGCCTATCCGCTGGAAGACTGGATGATCACGTGGCGGATCGATGACGAGACCGGGAATCTCGACAACCGGTTCGGCTGGACCTGCGATGTGTCCGGCCTCATCTCACGCGTCGGTCACGAGAGTGATGTCGCGCAATGCCAGCGCGATCCCGGCCACACGTTCTCGATCGAGATGACCCCGCCCACCGCGGCCACGTTCCGATTGACCCGCGCGGGGGATCTGCTGGCTGACGGAGCCTTTCGTGTGGCCGCCTTCGCGTCGGGAGCAGCCGACGTCGCGGAGTGGGTTCCCGTCCCCCGGCCCGTGGAGCCCGGCGACATCTTGGTCCTCGATCCGGACCGCCCACACGGGTGTCACTTGTCCAGTGGCTCCTGTTCTTCTCTCCTTGTGGGTGTGGTGTCGTCGCAACCCGGTGTCGTCCTCGGGACCGGGGCGGAGACAGAGAGCAAGGCCCTCCTCGCTCTCACGGGCTTCGTCCCCGTTAAGGTCACTAACGAGGGCGGCCCCATCCAACCGGGCGACCTGCTCGTGAGTTCCTCTACCCCCGGTCACGCCATGCGCTGGCCCGGTCCAGATCCATGCCCTTGCTCGCTTGTGGGAAAGGCGTTGGAGCCGATGGCGGACGACACGGGGGGCATTCTCGTGCTTCTCACCGCTCACTAGTCAAGCCCAGACTCAGCTAGGCTGGCCCGCGAAACGTCAGAACGGTCCGACGCACTTGCCCGTCAAACGCAAGAACAGCACGGCTTCGGGAGCGTTGCCCTTGCCCGTCGATGTCGAGTCTGGCTCGACGTCCATGCTTCTTGCCCGTGCAGATCCCGTCCAAGGATCACGATCTGCACGCAGCGCACCGAGCCTGGTTCACGATTCATGAATCTTGAGCCGACCTAGGAGGTAGGGGGAACGAAAAAAGGAACGGCATCTAAGCTTGCTCCTGGTGGAGGCGAGCGGATTCGAACCGCCAACCTCTGCGTTGCGAACGCAGCGCTCTCCCGGTTAGAGCTACGCCCCCGAAAGCAAAAAACCGCAACTAGCGGCGCAGGGACTCGAACCCCGAACCTCCCGGATATGAGCCGGACGCTCTAGCCAGTTGAGCTACGCCGCCCTGCTGGTTGCGGGGGCCGGATTCGAACCGGCAACCTCCGGGTTATGAGCCCGACGAGCTTCCAGATTGCTCCACCCCGCGGTATCTTTGTCTCTCTTCTGCCGGGAGCGGGAGTCGAACCCGCACGAGGAAACCCTCAAGGGATTTTAAGTCCCTTGCGTCTGCCAGTTCCGCCATCCCGGCGTACTCAACATCCCGGCGACTCTTGGAGCGGGAAACGGGATTTGAACCCGCGACCCCTGCCTTGGCAAGGCAGTGCTCTACCGCTGAGCTATTCCCGCAGAGCCCACGCATTATACGGGCCTGCGATTTCACGTTCAACTGCGAAGGGCGGGACTCGAACCCGCACGCCCGAAGGCACTAGCTCCTAAGGCTAGCGCGTCTGCCAATTCCGCCACCTTCGCGTGTGCGAGTAGGCTATCCCGAGGCCGAGATCCCGTCAAGGACGAAGACGAACGGGGCGGGGGGATCCCCGCCCCGCCGATCGTTTCTGTGCTGCTAGTACATCGCGCTTGTCTCTCGGTAGACGGCGCGGATCTGTCCGCCCTGCTGAATCGTCACGAGCAGGAGCTCGGCTTCGGAGAACGGGATCCACACCTCCTCTTGGGCGTCGTACCGCTCCCAGTGGGAGAAGACGAGTTCCCGCTGCTGACGCGTCCACGCCTCTTGCTGCGGCTGCAGCAGGAACTGCGTCCCAGCGCGGCCGCACAACTCGAACGCCGTAGTTCGTTCCTCGTCGCGATTGACGACGATCGTTACGGCGATCGGGTCGTTTTGCGTCTGGGGCTGCGTGTACGTGGTCGTGGCGGTCCCCCCGGTCATGTACTGGTAGACCGCGCTGACGCTGAGGCACGGCGTGGCCGGTTGGACCGTGATCCGCATGCCCTCGGATAGGTACACGGCGCGAACTCGAAGTCCCGACTGGAGAGTGACGGAGAGCGTTGGCTCCATTCCGATCGTCAGCCAGCTATCGTCGCCGGGGTTGTACTGCTCCCAACGGTCGAACGGGACGTCCTCATCCTCGATCGTGACCTCGGCCGGCGCGTGCAGGAGGTACCGCTGTCCCGTGTTCCCGCAAAGCTGAAACGCCGTGGTGTGCGTCTCCGAGCTGTCCACGACGATCTGCACGGCGATGTCGCTGATGGTCCCCGAGAAGAACAGGAACCCGGGCGTCTCGTGGGCCGCCTGGACCGTCATGCACGCTCGCTGGGTTTGCGGCGTGTCCGGCGTGGTGGTGCCCGGACGGCCGCCGATGGCTGTCACCAGGACGATCAGCTCGACGACCGGGCATTGCTCCCGATTGAGGAACAGGTGTCGAACCGTGTACAGCCCGGCGGCGGCGAAGCTGCCGCTGAGCGATCCCTGATTCGCGTCCAGATTGAGCGAGAACGAAGCCGACGTGGGGAACGTGTTCTCCACTTGGTAGAAGTCGACGACACGGGACTCCTCGAGGAGCGCGGCGATCTCCGTCGGGATCGAACGAGTCGAGCTCGTGCGGGCGCCCACTTGCACCTCGGCGAACTCCCACTTGATGATCCGCGGCTCGCCACAGCCCGCCGGCGTCTCCGGAACGTCCTCGCAGCATGAGTCGCACGCTGGGCAATCGGGACATCGTGTGGCCTCGGCTTCTTCGCAGACCGGGACCAAGCAGTCGGGGTCGATGAACGCCTCCACTGAGGTTTGGATGTCCGGGACGACGTCCACCGAGGTCCGGGCCGTCGCGGCGGCTTCCGCCGCGGCGTTCGCCATGGTCATTGCTTGGGCCAGTGCTTCGGCGGTCGCTTGCGCGGCGACTACGGCGCGTGCCGTGGCGTCGGCTGCTGCAGACGCGCTGGCCGCGGCCGACGCGGCTGCCAGGGCGCAGGCTTGAGCGGATGCGTAGGCTTGTGCCTCGGCCTCCGCGAAGGCGTGTGCCACGGCGAACGCCTCGGCTTGGGCCGTCGCCTGCGCGGCGGCGGCTGCATAGGCGTACGCTGCGGCGTCCGCGAAGGCGGCCGCAGCGGCTTCGACGCCGACAGCGACGTGGGCCTCTGCAGCGGCCAGCGCGAGAGCTGCGGCGTGGGCGGCCGCTTGGGCCTCAGCTTGGGCCAGAGCGATCGCTTCGACTCCGACGGCAACGTGAGCTTCCGCTTGGGCTTGCGCCAACGCGGCAGCATGCGCCGACGCTTCCGCGCTCGCCTGAGCGCTCGCCATCGCCTCGACGCCGACGGCCACTTCCGCGTGGGCCGTCGCCAATGCCTCGGCGGCCGCTGTGGCGGCCGCTTGGGCCTCGGCCGTCGCTGTGGCCATGGCCGTCGCGCTTGCGGTCGCTTGGGCCTCCGCAGTGGCCTGAGCTACCGCGCATGCGCGCGCTTGGGCCTCGGCTTGGGCGGTAGCGGTACCGACGGCGGCCGCACCGCTCGCAGCAGCGGCCTGTGCTTCGGCGTAGGCTGACGCACAGGCCTGGGCGGCGGCTTGAGCCTGCGCTGCTGCGCTCGCGGCCGATTGGGCGTACGCGAGCGCGTCGGCTGAACTCGTGGCGATCGCCGCGGCGTATGCTTGGGCGTACGCTTGACCGGTTCCGGATGCCTCCGCGTCGGCAGCTGCCTCGCTGGACGCAGAGCTTGCTGCGGCGGCGCACGCCGACGCAGCGGCTTGAGCGGACGCGGATGCATCCGCTGCGGCCTGCGCCTGTGCCTGCGCTTCCGCGACGGCTGCTGCGACGGCCTGAGATGCCGACGAAGCGGCGCTCTGAGCGCGGGCGTACGCCGATGCGGCGGAGGATGCATACGCTGCTGCTTGCGCCTTGGCAGCGGCATACGCGTTCGCCCATGCGTTAGCCTCGGCGCTCGCGGTGGCGCAGGCGTCGGCGGCAGCCTCGGCGCTAGCTTGAGCAGCTGCGGCGGCCGTGGCGATGGCCGTGGCCGTTGCTTCGGCCGCGGCGGACGCGGAGGCGCACGACTGGGCGATCGCGGTCGCGCTCGCCTCGGCGTATGCCTTCGACTGGGCAATCGCGGAGGCCATCGCATCGGCCTTCGCCGCGGCCAGTGCACATGCTTGGGCGACGGCGGCGGCTTCGGCCTGGGCGCTGCTGTACGAAACCGCGATGGCCTCGGCGGCAGCGGTGGCGGCGGCTCTCGCCTCCGCGACAGCGGTGGCGATCGCTTGCGCCTGAGCCTGTGCCGCTGCGGATGCCTGGGCAATCGCGGACGCGGCGGCGACGGCCTCGGCGCGCGCCACGGCGTGCGCTTGTGCAACCGCCACGGCGGCCGCTTCGGCTTCGGCATACGCGACCGCGGCGGCCTCGGCTCTTGCCTCGCCGCGCGCGTAGGCGGACGCGGCAGCTTCGGCCTCGGCGCTTGCGGACGCGCTGGCCAGTGCGGTCGCCTGTGCGGCGGCTTCAGCCGCGGCGTCGGCTTGGGCGACCGCCGTGGCGATCGCTTGGACGACACCGCTGACTTCGGTTACGACCGTGCCGCACGGAACGGTCGTCTGGATGCTCTCGCTAACGAGCGTGGCGATGTCCTGTGCCTGCGAGTAGGCGGACGCCGTGCTCTGAGCGTACGCGTACGCCCGCGACGCGGCTTGCGCCACAGCGGCGGCTCGTGCGGAAGCGCTCGCGGCCACTTCGGCCGCTGCTTCGACTTCCGCCTCGGCGCTGGCAAACGAGGCCGCTGCCGCTGCTACGCGCGCTTGGGCGATGGCCACCGCTTCGGCGAGCGCCTCGGCGACGGCTTCTGCGTACGCGTCAACATCTGCTGCCGCTGCGGCGCAGACGGCGACGCTGGCGCGTGCCTCGGCCTCCGCATGAGCGATGGCTTGCTGAATCTCCTCGATTGCTGCGCTTGCCGATGCGCGGGCTGCGGCGCAGGCATCGGCCGACGCCGACGCGTCGGCTGCCGCTACCGCGCAGGCGAGAGAGAACGCCTCGGCGCTCGCCTCAGCGCGCGCGGCGGCCGCGGCGCACGCCTGGGCGCTGGCCGACGCCCTCGCTTGGGCATCGGCGCACGCGAGGGCAAACGCGGCTGCCTGAGCCTGCGCGCCAGCCGCGGCTGACGCGATGGCTTGGACGCTCGCTTGGACTGAGGCCGACGCGCTCGTGCAGGAAGAGGAGAACACCGCTGCGGACGCACGTGCATCCGCCTCCGATTCCGCGATGGCCTCCGAGATATCCTTCGCCGTCGCGCTGGCCGACTCCGCCATCGAGACCAATGTTCCGAAACCGAATCCGCTCAGTAGTTGCTGCGCCTCCGACGCGATTGCCTGCGCTTCGGCGGCGGCCTCGGCCGCCGAAGCGGCCCAGGCGTCCGCCATCGCGACAAGATCGGGGAGGATGGGAGTTTCCGTCTGCGTTTGTGCCAACGCGGGTGCGAAGGCGACGAGGATGAATCCTACGGCGATAACCCATGCCTTAGACGTCCTCATGACATCAACCTCCTTGAATGGCCACCGGGGGAGAGAGAGCACCGACTCCGTCTAGATCCCGTGCGTACGTCTTCGCTTCTACGGGCAGCTCGAGCACCCGCCGCATCCCCAGCCCCAGAACAGCGGGAAGGTGAAGCAACCGGTACTGCACGAATCGACGAAGACTAGGTTGGTCCGGCAAGCGCAGCTGGTGATCGAAGCGACATCCGTGCACGCACACGTTGAGCAAGGATTGCACCAACTGCACGCACACGGATCGTAGAGCGTGAAGCAGCGCATCAAGGTGCCGATCGACGTGTCGACGTACAGCTTGTATTGCCCGGTGGGTACGGCGCCTCCGGCGGAATCGAGTTGATTCCATCTCCCGAGCCAAGCCGAGGCCGAGACGGGCGCATCGTGAACGACCGAGTACATGACCTGCTCCGCGGTCGTCACGACCCGCCATCCGAGGACGAGCGTGTCTTCACACGCACAACACCCACAGCATCCCCAGAACCAGGTGCTCGAATCCTGAACTCGAAACTGAATGTCTGTCCCGGCCCTGAAGCGGGTCGCCGTCGCGGAGAACGCGACGACCGATGAAACCAGCAACGCCAACAGCAGGACACCACCAACGACAGCCCACTTTCCTCTTCTCACAACACTCACCTCCATTGCCAGCTGTCCACTATACACCAACGTGAAGCATCGGTGTCAGCGACATCCGGTGCCGCCGGCCGGAAGTCATCGGACGGCGTCGGGCGTCCGCGATTGGCCGGACCGCGCCGGTCTGAGCGCCGGCGCGGGATGTGCGCCGCCTTGCATCGAGGACGTTTCTACGGGTAATCTGATCGCACTATTTCCGGAGGTGAGAACGATGGCGGGGAAGGATGCTATGGACAAGCTCTCCATCTACATTCCGCAGCGCAAGATGGAGGAGAAGCCGGTCGAACGGCTGATGCAGCTCGGTGAGAAGCGAGATCGTTCGGTCAATTACCTCGTTGTGGAAGCGATCATCCAGTATCTGGATCGCGAGGAAAACCGCAACTAGCGGCGACGTCGTGGGCTGTTTGGCGGAAGCCGCACGACAAGGATAAGGATCTACGGGACGTCCCTTCGCGCTGCTGCGCGCGGGGACGTTCGCGGTTCGACTCGAGGTGTCGCGGCCCGTCGGCGCCCGAGCGGGACGGGGAACCAGGGACCACGAGATGGGAACATCAAGCCGCCCCCCGCATAGCGTCTCGATCGAGGCGGCGGCCGAATCCCTGGGTGCCGACCTCCAGACGGGTCTGACCGGGCAGCAATCAACCAAGCGACTGCGGGAGACCGGCTTCAACGAGATCCCGACGCCTCCGGGGATTCCGTTCTGGAAACGGATGTTCGGCCAGTTGCGCGGCGTGATCGTGCTGATCCTTCTCGGGGCCGTTGCCCTCTCGATGGCTCTGGGAGATTGGATCGAAGCCGGAGTCATCTTCGCCATCGTCCTCCTCAACGCGACGGTCGGGGCCTTCCAGGAGGCCCGCGCCGAGACGGCGCTGCAGTCGCTGAAGGAACTCGCGGCTCCGGACGCCAAGGTGCTTCGGGACGGGCGCGTGGACAGCATCGCCGCGCGAGAGCTCGTTCCGGGAGACATCGTCCTGCTCGACACCGGGGCGATCGTTCCGGCCGATCTTCGGTTGGTCGAGTCATCGCGTCTTCGCGTGGACGAGTCGGCACTCACGGGGGAATCGGTTCCGGTCGGGAAGACGGCGGAGGCCGTCCTCGATGCGGCCTTGTCTGTCGGCGATCGGGTGAACTGCGCGTTCTCCGGGACGACGGTCACGTACGGTCGCGGGCGGGGACTCGTCGTCGCTACCGGCGCCGCGACGGAGATCGGAAGGATCGCGGCCGGAGTTCAGGCGGAAGCCGACGAGACGACTCCGCTGCAGCGCAGACTAGACGAATTCGGGAAGCTCATGGGGGTCGCCGTTGTCGGGGTCTGCGCGCTCGTGTTCTTCGTGGGCCTCCTTCGCGACCCGGCCGCCGGAACGCTCTTCCGCGACGGGTTGTCCGCGTACCTGTCGGAAGCACGGTCGACGATCGCAGGGCTGTTTGTTATCGCGGTTAGCCTCGCCGTCGCGGCGGTCCCGGAGGGGCTGCCGGCCGTGGTGACGATGAGCCTCGCGCTCGGGACGAGGGAGATGCTTCGCCGCAACGCGCTCGTGCGGCGGCTGCCTTCGGTCGAGACGCTCGGGTCGACGACCGTGATCTGCACGGACAAGACGGGGACGCTCACCCGCAACCGAATGACGGTCCGATCGATCCGGACGCGGAACGCGGAGTACGAGTTGGCTCCGTCGGAGGATCGATCGAGCGTCGGCATCAGGCTGGGCGGAGAACCCGTCGAACTCGAAGACCACAACACACTGCGCTTGACCCTGTTGGCGGGGCTGCTCTGCAACGATGCGGAGCTGATCGACGACACGCCGTTTCGGTTTCTCGGGGACCCGACGGAAGGGGCTCTCCTTGTCGCGGCGACGGAGGCCGGCCTCGGTCCGAAGGGGGCGTACCCGGCGCGGATCGCCGAGGTCCCGTTCGACTCGGAGCGGAAGCGGATGACGACCGTTCACGGAGCATCGGAACGAGCCGGCGTCCGGGGAGCCGATCGACCGCACGTCGCCTGGGTGAAGGGCGCTCCTGACGGGATCCTGGAACGGTGCGCGAACTACCAGTCGGATGAGGGGGCGGTGAAGATGACGGATGCCGTTCGTCAAGGGATCCTCGATTCGCATCGTGCGATGGTCGAGCGCGGGTTCCGTGTCCTCGCCATCGCGTATCGCGAGCTCGCGTCCGTGGCTGCCGAGCCGCGCGCCGAAGAGGTCGAATCGGACCTGACGTTCCTCGGGTTGGTCGCGTTGCACGACCCACCGCGCCCCGAGGTGTCCGAGGCCGTAGAGACCGCGCGACGAGCCGGCCTGAGAACCGTGATGATCACGGGGGATCACGCAGTAACGGCGCGAGCCGTTGCCGAGGAGATTGGGATCCTCCGATCGCGTGGTCGCGTTGTAGCGGGGGACGAGCTCGATCGGATCGCCGATGATGAACTCCGTCGGGTCGTCGTGGAGACCGACGTGTTCGCCCGCGTTTCGCCACAGCACAAAGTGAGGATCGTCGACGCACTGAGGGCGAACGGCGACGTCGTGGCGATGACGGGCGACGGTGTGAACGATGCGCCAGCGCTGAGGCGGGCCGACGTCGGGATCGCGATGGGCCTCACGGGGACGGACGTCGCCAGGCAGACAGCGGACATCGTTCTCACCGACGACAACTACGCGACGATTGTCGGGGCGGTCGAGCAGGGCCGGATTATCTACGCCAACATCCGCAAGACGGTTTTCTATCTTCTGTCGTGCAACTTCGCCGAGATCGCGATCCTCTTCTTGGCCACGCTTGTCGGGTGGCCGCCCCCACTTGCGGCGATCCAGCTACTGTGGCTCAATTTGGCGACCGATGGGGCGCCGGCGCTCGCCTTGGCGATGGAGCGGGCAGAGCCGGGGATCATGGAGCGACCTCCTCGCGCCGCGACCGAACGGATCGTCGACGCCGGGATGGCGCGCGGGATCCTGATACACGCCGGGGCGCTGACGGCCGCGGTTCTGGCGGCGTTCGGGACGACGCTCCTGGGAGGGCGACCCGGCGAAGCAGGGACGGTCGCCTTTGTAACGCTGGCGATCGCTGAGCTGCTCCGTGCGTACGTCGCACGATCGGAGGAGGCATCGCTTTGCAGGATCGGGCCGTTCTCCAATCGGTGGATGCAGTGGGCGACACTTACGTCGCTCGGGCTTGTCCTGCTTGTCGTGTGTGTCCCGTTCCTGCGGCCGCTGTTCGATGTTCGGTCGATCGGTGCCTCGACATGGGGTCTAATCCTCCCGCTGGGCGTGGTGCCGGCGATGCTCATCGAGGCGTGGAAAGGTCTTCGGTGGGCGTCCTCCGGCCGGAAGGGGGTGGGCCGATGAGCGGCCAACCGGGAATCCGACAGCTCCAACGAGCGATGGAGGCCGGAGACATCACCGCTTGTGGCCTCGCTGAGCGTTACCTCGAGCGGGTCGACGCGATCGATCGAGCGGGCCCAGGCTTGAACTCGGTCCTCGAAACGAACCCGGACGCGGTGCCGATCGCCGTCGAGCTCGATCGCGAGCGTGCCAGGGGCGCGATCCGAGGACCGCTGCACGGGATCCCCGTTATCCTGAAGGGAAACATCGACACGGCCGATCGCATGACGACGACGGCAGGATCCCTTGCGCTCGCCGGGTCGATCCCGGAGCGGGACGCGTTCATCGTCAGCAAGCTGCGACGGGCGGGCGCCGTGATCCTCGGGAAGGCGAACCTGAGCGAATGGGCGAACTTCCGCGGGAAACGCTCCGTGAGCGGATGGAGCAGTCAAGGAGGCCAGACGCTGAATCCGTACGACACGGCCCGGAGCCCGTGCGGGTCGAGCGCCGGATCGGCGGTCGCTGTCGCTGCGGACCTATGCGCCGTCGCGGTCGGAACGGAGACCGACGGATCGATCGTCTGCCCCGCCCAGACAAGCGGCATCGTCGGCATCAAGCCGACGGTCGGGCTGGTGAGCAGGACCGGGATCATCCCGATCGCTCACAGTCAGGACACGGCCGGTCCGATGGCGCGGACGGTCGAGGACGCGGCACTCCTGCTTGGCGTGCTCGCCGGACGGGATCCGGCCGATCCGGCGACGGACGCGATTCCTCTCGGGTACGACACCGACTTCACTTCATGTCTCGACCTCGAGGGGTTGCACGGCGCACGGGTCGGTGTGGCCCGGAACTTCTTCGGTGTGCACCGCGACGTCGACCGGGTGATGGCAGCGTGCCTCAAGGCGCTGGAGGATCTCGGTGCCGTCCTCATCGACCCGGCGAACATCCAGACGAGCACATCGTTGCGGGAGCTGGAGCTAGAGGTCCTGATCTACGAATTCAAGCATGACCTCAGCGCGTATCTCCGTGCGCTCGGCGCAGACGCGCCGGTGAGGACGCTGGGTGAGATCATCGCGTTCAACCGGGCCCGCGCCGAGGAGGTCATGCCGTTCTTCGGTCAGGAGCTGATGGAGATGGCCGAAGCGAGGGGTCCGCTGACCGACCGGGCCTACATTGACGCGCTCGAGGCGTGCCGACGTCTCGCGCGGACGGAGGGAATCGACGCGACGCTCGGGAGGCATCGACTTGACACGATCGTCGCGCCGACGGGCGGACCGGCGTGGTTGATCGACACGGTGCACGGCGATTACGGAATCAGCGGGTGCTCGTCGGCCGCCGCGGTGGCCGGGTATCCTCACGTCACCGTCCCGGCCGGGTACGTTCGCGGGCTCCCGGTGGGTCTCTCCTTCCTCGGTGCCGCCTGGACCGAGACGTCGCTGATCCGGTTCGCCGACGCGTTCGAGCGTGCGACGTCCGTCCGGCGTCCGCCGGACCTTCGCTCGTAGCGCGGCCGTGCCGATTTCTTGGCGGGGGGGAGCGCCGCTGTCATGTTCGGGTTCGACAAATGCGCTCGTTTGACGCAACCTGCGTACTCCGTCCCACTCCCACGTCGTTCTAGGGTAGGCTTGGATGCATCAAGTCAGGACGAGGTGAGTCAAGCGCATGAAAGCGAAGATCGTTCTTGCCGTGGTCTCGCTGGTTTGGGTGACCGCAGTGATGGGACAGGCCCTGGGGGTAGAGATCGGTGTGGGCACGGAGCCGTCGGTCTCGCTCGCCGCGACGTGGGAGATCTCGCCCGGCCTCACGTTGGTGACGTCGCTTGGGGCGACGTTCGGTGGAGGTGTGCAGACCGGATCGGCCACCGTGCAAACGGCGTCCTATACGATCGGTGTCGAGTTGCGGTACAACATCCGACTTGCCACACCGATCGTTCGACCGTATCTGGGACTCGGGGTCTTGCTGCGAATCGGGGACGGTCAGCTGTCCGGCGTCGCGTCGTCGTTGGTGGGGGTCCGAGTACGCCTGCTGCCGAGCGTCTACGTGTTCAGCGAGGCGACGGCTCTTGTGCCGATCCTCGATCCGGCCGCCTGGTCGTGGCGACTCAAGCTCGGTGTCGGCTTCCAGTTCCGCTTCTAGGCAACACGGACTGCAGTGCGAGTCGAGGGGGCAAGCCCGCGCTACGCTGTATCCATGAGGGTAGCATAGCACGCACCATCGAAGATCGGGTCAGACAAGAGAGACAATCAACCGGATGAGAGCTGGAAGAAAGGGAGGGGCGCGTACGCCCCTCCCCATCGGTTTGCACTCGGACGGTCAGGTCAAACAGCAGACGTCGCTTTCTGACCCAACCAAGAGAAGCGGCACGCCGCTTCTCGCCCGCGATGGCTCGCGCCATCGCGCAGACACGTGCTTACTCGGTGCCGATGTCCTCCGCCGGCGCCGGCTCTTGCTCTTCGCCGAGCAGTCCGCCGAGCGAGAACTCTGCCGACAGCACCAGCGTGTTGCCCAGCGTCTCTTCCAGAATGTACGCCGCGTCAACG
>Ga0272443_10001558_pt1 | contig 32787 bp, 24 predicted proteins | sample SSMAcet12_FD_193581 | JGI IMG/M metagenome (GOLD analysis project Ga0272443, IMG submission 193581) | Marine sediment archaeal communities from Little Sippewissett salt marsh, Falmouth, MA, United States - SSM-Acet-12 | ecosystem: Environmental > Aquatic > Marine > Wetlands > Sediment ... | reverse complement strand
TCTGTCATGGTCCGGCGACCTTGAAGACGCGCTCCGTGCTTGCGTCGTCGAGGCGGTGGCTGACTATTGTCAGCACTATGACGACAAGACACGGCCCAGGGAAGGCCAGCCGGTGTTGGCGGCCCACACGACCTGGTCGGCCGAGTCGCCCGGCACCGCGTTGCTGGAGGTTCACGGCCTGGCTGGACACATGGGGTCCGTCGACAAGCTCGACGGGGCGGTCACGAAGGCGGCCTGGATCGTCCGCAAGCTCGTCGAGAACCGCCGGCGTCTCGGCGGGGACTGGGCGACTTTGACCATCACACTTCCCGAACGGCCGGCTCCGACAGACCTTGTTCTGGAAGGTGGCCAGGGTTTCGTTCCGACGCACGAGCTGGAGGATGTCGCCGCGCGGATGAGCCAGGCCGTGCAAGAGGGGGTCGCCGCGTACGCGCGAACGGTTGGCCTGCCGGAGGGGGCGGTCGCTGGCCGAACGAGTTTCGAAAAGCTCCACAATGCGGCCTACGCCGCGCGTTTGGACGGGCCGGTGCTGGCGACCATTCGGCAGGTGGGTCAGCAGATGGGCGTGAGTTCTGACGAGCCGATCCGCGGCTGGGACGTTTCGTGCGATGCGCGGATCTTCGCATGCGAGTTCCCCGAGGCCGAGGTCATCACCTTCGGACCCGGCCAGCTGGCGCTGGCGCATTCGAACGAGGAACGCATCGACGTCGACGAGGTCATGCGGGCGGCCGAGATTCTCGCGCGGACGGCCCTGCAGTTCGGAAACGAGTCTTCGCGGGTAGGCAACGATCGGGAATCCTGAGCGGAGTCGCCGCGCCCATCGTTCAGACGATACGCGGACCGTGCCCGCTAGAAGGAGAGCTTTTTTCATGGCCATTCGGATCGGCGTGATCGGCGGGGGCGTTTTCGGCGAGGTGCATCTCCAGGCGTACACCCAGGCGCAGCGGGACGGCAGGTGCGAGCTGGTCGCCTTGGCCGACCTCGACGAGAAACTGCTCGCCCGTCGCGGCCGCGAGTATGGCGTCAAGGGCTACACGGACTACAAGCAGATGCTGGCCAAAGAGTCGCTCGATGGTGTTTCGGTCGTGACGCCGGACCCGATGCACCTGCCGATGGTTCTCGCCGCGCTGAAGGCCGGCTGCCACGTGCTCGTGGAAAAACCGATGGACATGACCGTCGCCGGCTGCGAGAAGATGATCGCCGCGGCCGCCAAGGCCGACCGACTGCTCGAGGTCGATTTCCACAAGCGGTTCGACCCCTACCACATTGAGCTGAAAAAGGCCGTCGAGGAAGGCAAGATCGGCCAGCCGCTCTATGGTTACGCCTACATGGAGGACCGGATCGAGGTGCCGCGCGAATGGTGGCCGGCGTGGGTCCACCGTTCTTCGCCGGCCTGGTTTCTGGGATCGCATTTCATCGACCTGTTCCGGTGGGTCATCGGCCGGCGGAACGCGCGGCGCGTTACCGGGTCGGCCGTCAAAAAGAAGCTCGTCTCCCTCGGCGTTGATACCTACGACTGCGTGCAGGCCAAGATCGACTTCGAGGACGACGTGAGCCTTCTCCTGGACACCGGCTGGGTGCTGCCGGAGGGCTGGGAGGCGATCGTCAACCAGGGGCTCCGCCTGGTGGGCACCGACGGCGCGCTCGAGATCGACTCGCAGAACCGCGGCGCGACGGGCTGCTACACCGGCCAGACGCAGCAGACGCTCAACCTCGGCTACAAGATGTTCTCCAAGGACAAATGGGGCCGGCCGCGCTACAGCGGGTACGGCTACGATTCGATCACCGACCTCGTCGAGAACATCGCTTTCCTGAAAAGCGGCGGGACGCTCGAACAGATCGACGGCACCTACCCGGACGGGCGGGACGGCCTGGAAGTGACGCGGATCCTCTGCGCGATCCACGAGAGCGCCGCCACGGGCCGACTCGTCGAGCTCGACGCCCGCTGACGTTCACGGACGATCATGGAAATCCGCCTTTCCGTGCATAGCTCGTGGCACGGTGGCGCCCGCGCACCATCCCGTCGCCGGCTCCGTCTTATAGAATCGCCCTTAACACTGAGCCGGGACCTGCAGTCGCGAGACGTCCGCGGGGGCGCTCCGCCATGCGCGGCCCGACCATGTGAGAGGGAAGGCTTACCATGCCCACGTTCGCCTACCGTGCGCGCCGGCCCGGCGGAGAGGTCCTTTCGGAGCTGATCGAGGCGGCCGACCGCCCTGATGCGATCGCTCGGCTCAAGCGGCAGGGGTATTTTCTGCTCTCTGTCGAGCAGGCTGACCGGAGCGGTGGGGGGCGCGGTGCGTCCCGGCGGGTACCGCGGGGGGAGGTGGCGGTCTTCACGGGGCAGTTGGCCTGCCTTGTGCATGCGGGTCTGCCGCTCGCGCAGGCCCTCCGGTGCCTCCAGCAGCAACTGAAACGGACACCTCTCGGCGAAGTGGCTGAACGGCTCGGGGCCGACGTGAGCGACTCCTCGAGCTTGTCGGAAGCGATGGCCCGATGGCCCCGCGTGTTCCCCCGGACCTACACGGCCGCCATTCGCGCGGGAGAAGAGAGCGGGCGGCTGGCTGAGGTCATGCGCCGCTTGGCTGACAACCTCAAGCAGGAGGTCGAAACGCGCGGGCGCGTTCGCGGAGCGTTGGCCTACCCGATCTTTTTGTGCGTGCTGGGTGCGGCGACGCTGACGGTGATGATGACTTTCGTGATCCCGCGTTTCACCGCACTGTTCGTGACGATGGGGGCCGAGCTGCCCGCGCCGACACGGATACTGCTGGCCTTCAGCGACGTGATGGACCGGTACTGGCCACTCGTTCTCGGCGCGGTGGTGGCCGGGGTCGCGGCCGCGGCATGGGCGATGAAGCGCCAGGCGGTTCGGACGTTCGTTGACGCGTGGGTGCTCAGGCTTCCCTGGGTCGGGACCATCCTTCAGCGGCTCGAGATGGCCCGGTTCTGCCGGACGATGGCCGAGCTGCTCAACAGCGGCGTGCCGATCCTGTCGAGTCTCCAGATCACCTCCGGCGTATTGAGCAATCGGCAGTTCATAGCCGGTGTCGAGCGGATACGGGGCGAGGTCGCCCGGGGGCGCGAGCTGTCCAAGGGGCTCGAACACCTGCCGATCGACAGTCCCTTGGTCTTCCACATGGCGGCCGTGGGCGAGCAGTCCGGCCAACTGCCCGAGATGCTGCTCGAGGCGGCTGAAATCTACGAAAAGCAGTGCGAGCGCGCGATCGCCGCGTGGACGGCGATGCTCGGCCCGGCGCTGATCGTCGTCCTCGGCGGGGTGATCGCCTTCGTTATCACGGCCATACTGCTGCCCGTCTTCCAGGCGAGTACCCTGGCGGGGTAGGGGGGTGGATCAGCGAGACCCCGGCTTGTGTGCGACAACGATGAGGTCGGTGCCGGCATCGCGGTCGTAGGGGGTGCCCTCGTAATCGCCGTAGAGTAGGACGGGGTCGGCCCCGAGGGCACGCAGACGGCCGCGGAGCTGGTCAGCCTCGATACCGGCGAAGCAGGCGGACTCGGCGCGCTGTGTGACGCCGCCTTTGTCCGACAGGGTCAGATCGATCAAATCGACGTGGCCGCGGTCGCCCGCGCGATGCAGCGCCTTGAGCAGGACGTGATCCCGGCCGTCCAGCTCGACGCGTACGCATTTTTGCCATTGCGTCGGGCCCTCCGGAACGCGCCAGAGATTAAGCACCTGGAGGATGCACACGCCGCCGTCTCGTAGGGCGTCCCACATGGCTGAACATGCCCGGTCGCGGTCGGCCGGCGCCTGGGCGAGCGCCAGCGAATTGCCCAAACACACGACGGCATCGAAAGCGCACGGTGCGTCGACCGGTTCCGTGAAGGAGCGCTGCACCCAGCGCAGGTTCGGGTGTTGGCCGTACATGCGGCGAGCCTGTTCAATCATGGCTGCGCTGAGGTCGGCCGCCTCGACTTCGATGCCCCACGCATGGAACATGGCCGCATGCCGGCCCGTGCCGCAGGCGGTATCGAGGAGGCGCCGCACGTTGACGGCCTCGAAGTGTTTTCGGAAGAACGGCTCTTCGCGGGCGAGTCGCTTCGGCCAATCGATCAGCGCGTCGTAGTATGCGGCGTCCTCGAAGGGTGTTGTCGAAGAGTCACGGGATGGGGGCATGAGCGCATTTCCTCAGCCAACGCGCAGCTCTGCGTCTTCACCAGAATCCTATGCCTACCCGAAAGGGGATGAACAGCAAGGTTGGTTGCCGCTCGCCATGGGGGGGGTCAGCAGGTTGTCCGGCGGCGTTCAGATCTCCGTTGAGTCGTCCATCGTCAGGTCGATGTCCGAATCCTCCAGGTCGATCTGCCGGGTGTCGCCCGTGCCGGCCAGAAGCTCGAGTGCACTGATGGGGTCCTCGTCTTCGGCCGATTCGAGGGCACCGCCGCTCTGCCCCGCCCCGGGCGGTACCGTCTGGCGGATGTCGCTTCCTTCCATGACGGACTGGCGCGACTCGATCCGCGTCTTGATGCGGGGAACCTTTTCCGGTTTGCCGTCGATTTGGACGGTGAACACGACCGGCCCGATGACGATGTGATCGCCCGGTGACAGTTTCTGCTCGGTGACGCGCCGGTTGTTGACGAACGTCCCGTTTACGCTGCCCAGGTCGCGGATGCTGGCCCCGTCCGGCTGGAGGAGAAGCATCGCGTGCTTGCGGGAGACCTGCCCGAGAGGGATGCGCAGTTCGCAATCCTCGCGCCGGCCGATGATCGTTTTTCCCTCCCGGACATTGAAGATTTTCGGATCGCCGGCGGCCTTGAACAGATAGAGTGAGAGATTCATCGCTGATCGCGCCTCACCGCTCGGGCACCGTCCCGGCCTCGTTCTGCGGGCACGACCCCGCACGTGCCCCGTTTGCCTCCCTCGGCCTCAGAGGGATGCCTTGCCCAGGGATGCCCTGCCCACAGTTCCCTACCCATGTGCGTGCCTAGCCAAATTTCAGTTTAACCTTTCCTGCCCCCCCCGGCAAGCCCTAAAAACAGCCCTGGGGCCTCAGGGCCGCGGGGGCCGGACGCCGACGGGGGGGTGGACGCCCCAATGCAAAAAAAGGGTGGATTCGGTTCAGGGCATTTCAGGTATACTGGAGATGGCCCGAGGGGGCTTGAAGTCCAGCCGACCGCGAAGGGGGGGTGAGTCGGTTTCCATGTCCCAGCCCCGCAAGGCCGGGCGGAGGGCGATTACAACCAAAAGCTTTGTATGAGTGGCGGTCGATCTGGCACTCAGGGCGGTATCGGCTTCGTTTCCGCTCTGGGGGTTATGCCGTGATGTCGTCCCAAAGCGGTCACCTGTCGGCGGGGCGCTTGTAAGGCTTGCGACCTACAAACCCGTCAATCAGGCTGGGCCGTCTCAGAGGAGAGCTGCACGATGAAAAAAATACTTGTGCTGGTTCTGTTGCTTGTCAGCGCGGCCCCTGTTTTCGCCCAACCCGACGTCAAGGTCTGGACCCGCCTTGCGGGGACGGGTAACTACGACGAGGGCTACGCGGTGGCGGCGGACCCCTCCGGTAATTGCATTGTGGCAGGGGCGACGCAAGCCACTTTATTCGCCGCCAACGCCGGTCGCTACGACCTGTTCGTCGCCAAGTACGACACGAACGGCAACCTGCTGTGGGGCAGGCAGCGAGGAACCGGTGAGCGTGATTTTGCTTACGGGGTTGCGACGGATTCTGCGGGAAACATTTATACGACGGGTTACACCGGCGCCGCCTTGGACGGCCAATCGTACATAGGCAACTGGGACATCTTTCTGACGAAGTTCGGTCCGACGGGCAACTGGCTCTGGACGAGGCAGATCGGGACGGGTCAGGACGATGAAGGCTATGCGGTTACCACGGATGCATCGGACAACGTTTACATTACCGGCTACGTCCGGGGCGACATGCACGGGCAGACCCGCGTGGGGTCGGCGGACGTTTTCATCTGCAAGTACAACTCGTCCGGCACGCGCTTATGGACTAGGTTGTTCGGTTCGGAAGAAATCGACCAGGCGTGGGGGATCGCCTGCGATGCGTCGGGCAACGTTTTCGTCACGGGCTACGCGACGGGCTCCATGGAATACCTCCCTTATATTGCCAACGGTGATCTTTTCCTGGCCAAGTACGATACGAACGGCAACCGCCTCTGGTTGAAGGAGTGGGGCACGGTCAACGCGGAGCACGGCTATTCTCTGGCGACGGACGCCACCGGGAACGTCTATCTTTCCGGCTACACCACGGGCCCGCTTTACGGTTCTCAGATGGGCGGACGTGACGTTATCCTGGCCAAGTTCGACGCGTCTGGAAATACGCTTTGGGGAAGGCAGTTCGGCACCAACGAGCACGATCAGGGTTGGGGCGTCGCGTTGGCAGGTGATGGGAATGTTTACCTGGGGGGGCAGGTGGCGGGTTCGGTTGACGGAAACCCGCATGCGGGCGGCCTGGATGTGTTTCTGGCCAAGTATGATCTCACGGGGACCCGTCTGTGGCTCACCCAGGTCGGCTCGACTGCTGATGACTGGGCTCGGGGAGGGGTGGCTGTCGCGGCCGATGGCATCAGTTACCTTTCCGGTATTACTGCAGGCAATCTCGGTGGAAACACGAACCAGGGCCTCACGGATGCGTTCGCCATGCAGTTCGGCCCCGCTCCCCCGCCGCCGCCACTGGTTGTCGAAGCGGGGCCGGACAAGCAGATCCTTCTGGGCCAGTCGGCTGTTCTGGAGGGCTCGGTCAGCGGCGGGACGCCGCCCTATTCGGTCCAGTGGTCGCCGACCGCCGGGCTGGACGACCCCCAAGCGCTTGAGCCGACGGCCTCGCCGACCGTGACGACGACCTATACGCTGACCGTTACCGATGCGTTGAGCGAGTCGGACAGCGATTCGGTGCTTGTCACGGTGTCGGGCTCGGGCATCCCGGGTGACCTGGACGGCGACAGTGACGTTGATCAGTCCGACTTCGGCCTGTTCCAGGTGTGTTTTACCGGGCCCGATGTGCCTCAGGACGACCCGGCCTGCATGTGGGCCAAGCTCGACGACGATGACTTCGTGGACGAGTTCGACGTGGCCATCTTCCTGGGCTGCATCAGCGGCCCGAACGTCCCGGGCGACCCGGATTGCGCGGGGCCTTACCCGCCGGCGATCACGCAGGACCCGGTCAGCCAGTCCGTCGATGCCGGCCAGCCCGTCGTCTTCACGGTGGCGGCCTCGGGCATGACGCCGCTGAACTACCAGTGGCAGAAAAACGAGGTGAACCTCTCGGACGGGGGGAATGTCGCCGGTGCGACGACCGACACGCTCGAGGTATCCAACGTCCAGTTGTCCGACGCGGGCGACTACCGCTGCGTTGTGACGAACAATTACGGCAGCGCGACCTCGACCGCCGCGACGCTTGAGGTCGTCTCCAGTGGCCCCGGCCTGTGTTTCACAAACAGCGATCTCGAGACGTTCACCTCGGGCGTGGCCACCGACTGGACCCGCTGCGGCGACACGGCCGACATGTTTGCGAGCACGGACAGCTATTCCGGCAGCTACTCGCAAGAGATCCATTGGATGGACGGCGGCCGCAAGACGTCGGCCATCTACCAGCACGTGTGGGTCGAAGTCGGCGTCGAGTATACGGTCCAAGCCTATTTCCGGATGAACGATACGAATCGCGTCCAGGGCACGATTCGCGTCGACTTCAACGGCGGGACGAACCCGGACGTTGTGGACATCGCGACCAGTGCGCCGCGTCTGGAGTGGGGTTCCAAGGCGCTGACTTTCACCAAGAGCAGCGGTGAGGACGGCTGGGCGACGGTCTTCGTCGGCGGTTACGGAAGCTCGGTGAACGCCAACGACTGGTGCCGGGTCGATCTCGTCACGCCTGCGTGCGAGTAAGCCGGCGGATGCGCGGTTCCAGGCGGGTAGCCCGAGGGCAGGCTGCAAGTTTTTAACAACTAAGGGGCGCCGCTTTTTGCGGCGCCTCTTTTTTGCGCGAAGCGCGCGCGGAAATCGCAGGGGCCGTACCTGTCCTGCATGGTATTGACTCAAGGCATCTTTACACATCGTTCAACTCCGCCATCGCGCGTTATCGGTCGGATTGTGGATGCGCGCGATGCTGTGCGATTCGCAAGGATACACCCGAAAGTGCCGGCCGCGTCCGGTAAACTGCGGTGACCGCCTGTTTTAAGCGGCCCACGTCGATTTTTTTCGAATCCCAACCTGTTTCTTTTGCATTTTGAGTTGGCGTATTGGATTTTCTTTTTGTTGTTTCGCACCCACCGTGCTTGGCGGCACGGGAGGTGCGCCGTGTGCATTGCGGTGAGACCCTGGAAAAAACCCCGCCCGGAGGCGGGAGGCGGCCTATTCGGCTGACAAACGAGAATCGTCGGGAACTGGAACCCAAAAAGGAGGGTAGAAGCGATGCAGAGGGATGATCGAAAACTGTGGCTGGCGGCAGCCGGATGCGTCTTTCTTTTCAGCGCTGCCGTGGTATCGGCACAGGCGGTGGACCCGGTCGTCATGATCGAGGAGGACTGGGAACTGGTCGTTTACGAGCCGGACGGTGACATCATGGCGCCGCAGCTCCACACGGTCATGTCTCCCTTCGCCGAACTGGATCCCTATTACGCCCAGTTCAGTTGGAATTACCGCGAGGTGCCGAGTTTCCAACCGGGCGGTTTCCAGGTGCAGGCCTGGGCTGACGACAACGTCCTGATCGCCAAGAGCTTTGACCTGGACAAGTTCAGTCTCCAGGAGGAGAAGTTCACCTGGACGCAGGTCATGGGGACCGACGGGCAAAACACGCGTTTTGCCGTGGTCAACGGTTACTCGCCGACGTGGGGTGTTTTCGGTGGAATCCAGGCGCTTATCGGCGATTTCGCCGGCCCGGCCGATCTGAGCGGGTACAGCACGGACGTTTCGGTGAAGAACTCCCTGGTCACCTACGGTGCCAACCGGGTTGAGACGTTCCGGATCGTCGAGGTGCGCTATCACGGCCCGAACGGTTTGCTCTACCGCGACACGACGCCGCGGGTGGTCCACAGCGCGGACTGACCGCTTCCGGTCTGAGTGGGGCCCAAGAGGAAACCCGCGCTGCCCATCTGCGGCGCGGAACAGAGGGGGAGTCAGAATGCCAAAGAAAGGCAACATCGCTCACGGGACGTTCGGAAGTTTACGCCGGGGGCAGGTCACGGTGGCCGTGGCGTTGTCGGTCGTGACGCTCATCAGTTTCGCCGCGCTGGCGGTGGATGTCGGAATGCTCTACACGACCAAGGCCGAACTTCAGCGGGCGGCGGACGCAACCGCCCTGGCCGCTACCTGGGAACTCGTGATGGATGAGCGTCGGCTCTTGGGCGCCACAGGTGTGTCCCAGGCGGTGCTCGACAGCCGAACGAGGGCCGTGGAGGTGGCGGCGGAGAATCCCGTGCTGCGCAACGGTATCGAGGTCGATCGCAACGAGGGCAATGCGGCCGACGGAGACATTGTCTACGGGTGGCTTGTCGAGCCGGCCAACCAGGCGACGAGCATGCAACCGTGCGTCGATCCGCGCACAAACGCCGTTCAGGTCCTGGCGCGGCGCGATGAGACGCGCAACGGCCAAGTGCCGCTTACCCTGGCCCGAATCTTCGGTTCGTCGGCGAGCAACGTGTCGGCCAGGGCCGTGGCCGCCTACGAGGGCGGCGTCGTGGGGTTCCGTGTCACGCCCGAGACCGGCAACGCCGACCTGCTGCCCTTCACGTTGCTGATCGACTCCTGGAACAACCTGATCAGCGGAGCGGTGACAATCGGCGACAACTATGCGTACGACCCGGTCACGGGGCAGGTGACGCCCGGCCCGGACGGTATTCCCGAACTCAATATCTTTCCCGGCGCCGGCGAAAACCAGTTGCCGCCGGGCAACTTCGGCACCCTGGACATCGGCCCCGATAGCAACAGTACCAGCGACCTGGCCAGGCAAATCATCGAGGGGATCAACCAGGCGGACCTGGAGGCCTTGGGCGGCTCTTTGGAGTTCGGACCGGACGGCGTCCTTTATCTGAACGGAGATACGGGTCTCAGTGCGGCTGTCAAGGACCCGCTTATGCAGATCATCGGTAAGGGACGCGTTCTTCCGCTGTTCAATGACGTGAGCGGGCCCGGCGACAACGCGGTTTTTTCGATCGTCAAGTTCGAGGGTATCCGGGTCGTGGATGTCAAGCTTACCGGGGCCATGAACAAGAAGTACCTGGTTATCCAGCCGGCCGTCGTCGTCGATGACGCCGGCATCACCGACCAGAGCGGGACCCAGAATTTCGTGTATCGACCGCCTCAGCTCGTACGCTGAGCCGACGCGAATGAACCAGCAGGGGCACCCTCGTGGTGCCCCTGCCGTACGCGGGCAGTCTGCCCGCACTTGTGTTTGCGTATCGTATCGCCGAGCCGCAGGAGTCTCTCTCAGGATTGAAAGCCGGCATCACCCCACGCTGTCGAAGTGACGCCGATGACCGTTGCATCGAGGTTGTGAGCAAGCGTCGGCACGTGGCTGGGGGACACAGACAAGAGGAGACGTCACAATGCGAGTACGGCGAACGACATTACATCCAGGGAGGCATCTTCGCCGCGGGCAGGTCGTGGCGATGGTGGCGATTTCGATGACGACCCTGGTCGGCTTCGCGGCCCTGGCGATCGACGTCGGGTTGCTTTACCAGACGCGGACCGAGCTTCAGCGCACGGCCGACGCCGCCGCCTTGGCGGCTGCCTGGGAACTCGTCCAGGACGAGAGCCGGCTTCAAGGCGATGTGGGCGTGTCTCTGGCTGCAGACGACAGTCGGACACGCGCCGTCGCCCTGGCCGCCCGGAATCCCGTGCTGTCGGGCGCATTGCAGTTGGATCGCAACGACGTTAATGCCTCCGACGGCGACATCGTTTTCGGCTACCTGGCCGAGCCCGCCAACCAAGCGACGAGCCTGCTTCCGTGCGTGGATACCCGTACGAACGCGGTCCAGGTTATCGCGCGCCGGAGCGTCGTACGGAACGGGCCGGTACCGTTGCTTTTCGCCTCGATCTTCGGGCTCTCCAGCAGTAATGTCTCCGCGTCGGCCGTGGCCGCCTACGAAGGAGGGGTCGTGGGGTTCCGTGTCACGCCAGAGACCGGCAACGCCGGTGTTCTGCCGATGACCCTGAGGGACACGATCTGGAACGGCCTGCAGAGCGGCACCTACTCCATCGGCGACAACTATGCCTACGACCCGGTTACCAAGCAGGTCACTCCCGGCCAGGACGGCATCCAGGAACTCAATCTTTTCCCGGGGGCCGGCGAAGACCAGTTGCCGCCGGGCAACTTCGGCACCGTGGATATCGGCCCCGACAACAACAGTGCCAGCGACCTGGCCAGGCAAATCCGTGAGGGGATCAGCCAGGCGGACATGGACGCCATCGGTGGCTCGTTGGAATTGGGACCGGACGGCGTCCTGTATCTGAACGGGGATACGGGCGTCAGTGCCGGTATCAAGGATGACCTGGCGGCGATTGTCAGTCAGGCGCGCACGATCCCGATTTTCAGCGACGTTGTCGGTAACGGTAACAATGCAACGTTCTCTGTTGTCGCGTGGGCGGGCGTGCGGATCATGGACGTGAAACTGACCGGTGCCATGAACAAGAAGTACGTGGTCATCCAGCCGGCCGTCGTGGTGGATGATACGGCCATCACGGATCCGTCGGCCGCGGCCGACGAGAGCTTCATTCACACTCCGCCGCGGCTCGTGCGGTGAGGTGCGCTGCCGGCGATCTTGCGACCGTAAAAATCAACGGGCGGCCCCGACGCCGAGGGGGCTTGCCCGTTTGTTGCTCATGCCTGTTTTTCCGTGGGCCGTGCATTGTCAGCCAGCAGCGCCTGCACGTGGGCGATTGTGCACCGTTGCAATGACGGCAGATCGTAGCCGCCCTCCAGCACACTCACGATTCTTCCCTGGCAGAAGCGGTCGGCCGCCGCGCTCAGTGCGCGGGTCATCCACTCGAATGAGCTCGGCTCGAGCAGGATGCTTGCGATCCGCTCGCCAGCCGCCCCGTCGAAGCCGGCGCTGACGAGGATGAACTGCGGTTGAAAGGCCTCCAGCGCCGGCAAGACCTGAGCGGCGAAGGCGGCGCGATAGTCGGCATCGCCGCTGCCCGGGCGCATCGGGATGTTCAGCGTCGTCCCGGCGCCGTGCCCCCGGCCGGTCTCCGTTGCGTCGCCCGTGCCCGGATAGGAGCAGCCCGGCCATTCGTGGAGACTGATGAACTGCACGTCGCTTCGTGCCTCGAAGATGGCCTGCGTGCCGTTGCCGTGATGCACGTCCCAGTCGACGATCGCCACCTTGGTCAGGCCGTGGCGGCGGACGAGCTTCTCGGCTCCGACAGCCACGTTATTGAAGAGGCAAAAGCCCATGACCTGGTCGCTGCCTGCGTGGTGACCGGGAGGGCGCACCGGGCAGAATGCCCGCTCCACCCGGCCGGCCATCACAGCGTCGCAGGCGGTCAGGACCGCGCCTGCCGCCCGGCGGGCCACCTCGAAACTCTCCCGACAAAGGCGGGTCCGTTCGGCCCCCAAAAACGACATTCCTTCCTCGCACGCCATACGGATCAGTTCGACATAGGCAGGCTCGTGGACACAGCCGAGCGCGTCCACGGGGGCGGGTTCCGGGGTCAGCGGTTCGAGATGCCCCAGCAGACCGCTGTCGGTGAGTCCCTCGACGATCGCCACGAGCCGTTCCGGGTGCTCGTAGTGCGATGATCCCGTTTCATGGCGGAGAAAGTACGGATCGTAAAGCCATCCCACGTTGCGCATGGTTGTCAGCTTACTGTTAACCGGGTGGGCCAGCACGCCGGAGACGCGGTGCCGGAAGGTATGTGCGCGCTGGTGTAGACCTCTGGTATCAGACAGTCTATAATTTTTCCAGTAGGGGAGCCTTCCTTGTGGGACGCGTTGGGGTAAGTTCCTGACGGTTGCGGTGGGTAATGGTTTGAAGAAGTTCTTGTCGCCGGGTGTGCCCATGCATAAACAAACCCGCAAGAGCCGATCCGAATCGCCCCGGAGGGTGCGCGTGCTTCAGGAGCCCCCGGCGGAACGGAAGGGGGGTCGCGAAGATTCGGCAGGGTCCGACGTACCGGCGGCCGATCGCTCGACACCGGCTGACGGGCTTCCTCCTGTTCCCCCGCAGATGATGGAACGGTGGCAGCGAGCGGTCGATTTGGGCGCGCAGGCCATGCACGTTCCGGTGGCGGTGCTGGTGGCTGTTGAGGCGCCCTTCTTGAAAGTGCTCGTTTCCAATCGTTCTGCGGACAATCCCTTCAAGGTCGGCGATCGCCACGAGCAGAAAACGGGAATGTACTGTGATAAAGTCATTTCTGAACGCCGCGGCCTTCTTGTCCTGGACGCGCGGCGTGAACCGCAATGGGCTGACAGTCCCGCAGTGGAATGCGGTTTTATTTTTTACCTGGGCTTTCCCATCGCCTGGCCGGACGGGCAGGTGTTCGGTAACGTCTGTGTGCTCGATCGTGAGCCCAACGAATACGCGGCTGCCCACCGCGACTTGCTCAAGGTTTTCCGGGACATTGTCGAGGCTGACCTGCACACGCTGGTCGAGATCGCCCACCGCAAGCGGGCGGAAGATGATTTGCAGCGTCTCAACGAGGCCCTCGAAGCAAAAGTCCGCCACAGCACCGAGCAGCTCGAAGCCGCCAACCGCGAGCTTCGCGAGGAGATCGAAACCCGCAAGCAGACCGAGCGGGAACTACAGACCAGCCGGGAGCGCTACTTCACCCTTTTCGAGGCGGCCAACGACGCGATTTTCCTCATGGAAGGCGACCGCTTTATCGACTGCAACGCGCGGACGAAGGAGCTGTTCGGCTGCCGGCGCGAGGAGATCCTCGGCCGTCGCCCCGATGAGTTCTCCCCGCCCCGCCAGCCGGACGGGCGGGATTCGCGGATGGCCGCCAAGGAAAAGATCGACGCGGCATGGGAAGGCAAAAAACTGTTTTTCGAGTGGCTTCACTGTCGACCTGACGGCACACCGTTCGATGCCGAGGTCAACCTGACGCGGGTCGATCTCCAGGGTCAGCAGGTGATTCTGGCCATCGTGCGCGACGTCACGGAGCGCAAGCGTGCGGAGGAGGCATTGTCGCAGGCCCGCGCGTTGCTTCAGGCGGCCGTCGAGCAGTCCGCAGCCGGCATCCTCATCGCCGATGCGCCGGACGTCCGCATCCGGCTGGTCAATTCGGTGGCCCTGGAGATCCGCGGCGAGAAGCCCGACGTGTTGACCGACATCCCCGTGGAGCTTCACGCCCGGCGGTGGCAGACCTATCGCCCGGACGGTACGCCCTTTCCGCCCGAGGAATTGCCGCTTTCACAGGCGATCCTGCACGGCAAGGTTTCGCGCAACGTGGAGGTGATCATCCGGCGGCCCGACGGCGAGGACCGCTGGGTGCTGGCCAATGCCGCGCCCGTCCGCGATTCGAGCGGCCGCATCGTCGCCGGCATCGTCGTCTTCAGCGATTTCACGGACTTTAAACAGGCTGAGCAGGAAAGCAACCGGCTCCGCGAGGACCTCCACCAGTCTCAGAAACTGCAGGCGGTGGGGGAGCTTGCCGCGGGCGTGGCCCACGATTTCAACAACATGCTCACCGTCATCACCGGCCACATCGATCTGCTCAAGCGCCAGGTAACCTTCACGGACGAAGGGCGCGAGTCGATCGGCGCTATTCTCCAGGCGACCCAGCAGGCGGCGGGTGTGACTCGCTCGCTGCTGACGTTCAGTCAGAAGCTGCCGACCGAGAAAAAACCCGTCAATCTCTGTCAGGTCGTCGACAAGGCCCGGATGATGCTCCAGCGCACGTTGCCGGCCACGATCGAGCTTGTCGTCGACACGCGGTGCAGGCCCGCCCCGTGGGTCGAAGCGGACCCCACCCAGTTGCAGCAGATCGTCCTGAACCTGGCCGTCAACGCGCGCGACGCGATGCCGGAGGGTGGTACGCTGCGCATCGGCGTCCATCCTCCGGTGGGTGCGGCCCGGTCCGCGCGTCTGGTCGTCAGTGACACGGGGATCGGGATGCCGCCGGAAATCCTGGAAAGGATTTTCGAGCCCTTTTTTACCACCAAGCCGCGCGAACAGGGCACCGGGCTGGGTCTTCCCGTCATCCACGGCATCGTCAAGGAGCACGGGGGCCGCATCGAGGTGGAGTCCCGCGTCGGAGATGGGTCCACCTTTACCGTCCACCTGCCCACCATCGAGCCGGTCACCGAGGATCGATCCTGGGTTGCCGGGGAGATCGAATCATACGGTCAGGGCGAACGGATCCTCCTGGCCGAGGACGACCCGAACGTGCGGAGCCTTCTGGTCAATTACCTGACTTCGATCGGTTACGAGGTGTCCGACGCCGCGGATGGGGCGGCCCTTCTTGATGCTTACGAAAGAGAGCCTACCGTTTTCGACCTTCTTGTTGTGGATCTCGATCTGCCCAAGCGCAGCGGCAAGGACTGTCTTCGTACGCTCCGCGCGCACGGGGCGACGGTTCCCGTCGTGGTAATCACCGGCAGCGTCCATGTGCGGTTCGATCCTGCCGCTCAGCCCCGCACCTTTCTTCTGCGGAAGCCCTTCCAGCTCACTGCGCTGGCCGACACGGTGCGGCGTGCGCTCGATGAGGTCCAACCCGAATAAATACTCCGCGGTCGAGACGACATCGCCGCGCCGGCTGCTTCGAGCCGATCCTTCCGCCGCAATTCGTGTGTTGCATTGACGCGAAAGGTGGGTTGAGATATGACCAGAAAATGAGGCCGGTTTTTTTGCGCACAGGAGGATCTGCCATGACCTTCAGGTTGCACACGTGGATCGTGCTGTCATGCGTCGTACTGGCGATACCGTCCTGTGCAGCCTGGCCCGATCCGGAAGTGCTCGTCGTCGAGGATTTCGAGGAAGGCCTCGAGGGGTGGACGACCGGCAGCGACGTTCCCGAAGACCCGAACAACCCCGGCCATCCTGTGGCGTGGTCCGTCTCCCCAAGCGACGAGCAGGCCAGCGGCGGCGATTATTCGGCCGAGTTCTATCTTGATGGCCGACAGGATGACGGCACCATCTGGCTGGCACGCGAGTTCGAGATCGACAGCGAAGGTGCCTACCAAGTCAACATCCTGATTGATTTCTGGAGCTTGGACGCGAGCTTCAACACGCTGGCCAGGGTGGCGTTCTATGCCGGCACCGCGGAACCGGCGGCGGAGGAGGATTTCAACATTTTCCAGGCCGCCAACCTCGAAGCTGGCTGGCATACCTACGTTTTCGGCCGGAACGTTACCGTCGGACAGGACGGGACACTCTGGATCGCGTTCGGGATCAGCGCGGTCTGGGAGACCGAGCTGACCTACTTCATCGACAACGTCGTCGTTTCCCTGACGCCGCTCGACTGAACGCCGGCCAGGAAGCGGAAGGTGCATCGGTCGGCGGATCGGCCTTCGGCGGTCGCGTATTCGGATGAGCCGTCTCGATAAGACCCCACACTTGCGGGGGGGGGGGCGGGTTTCCACCGAGTGATTATGGCATAGCGTTTCTGCCGGTCCTGCTCCTGTCCGGCTGCTTGTCGCAGGCTGATTTCTTCATACAATAGCTGGTTCGTGACCTGCCGCGGGCGCATCGGGAAGCTGCCGTTCCTGTCACGCCAGGCCGGGTCCCGCCCTGGTCGGGGAGGGTCGTCTTCCTGCCGCCTTTTCCGGCCCTGATCCGAATCGATTTTCTGTGCGGTCCTTTTCGAACGGGGCGCCGCAGTCCGGAGGAACCATGGCCAAGTACACCACCGAGAACTTCCGTAACATCGCGCTCGTCGGGCACCAGTCGTCCGGTAAAACGACGTTGGCCGACGCGATCCTGCACGTGACCGGCCAGACGAACCGGCTCGGCGACGTCAACAGTAAGACGAGCCACCTGGACTTCATGGACGAGGAGAAAACGCGCGGGTGTTCGATCGATTCGGCCCTGCTGTCAGCCGAGGTTGGCGGCAAGCTCATCAACGTCGTGGATACGCCGGGTGCGCCGGACTTCGCGGGGCCGGCGATCGGAGCGCTCGCGGGCGTCGAGACGGCCGTCTGCGTCGTGTCGGCCACGGCCGGCATCGAGGTCAATACGCGCCGCATGATGGAGCGGGCAGCCACCTACGGTCTCGGGCGGCTGATCGTCATCAACAAGATCGACTCGGAACCCCAGACCGCTGAGCTTGTCAGCGGTCTCCAGGAGCTTTTCGGGGACGTTTGCCAGCCGGTCAACCTGCCGGCCGACAAGGGTGGCCGCGTCGTGGACTGCTTCCAGAATGCCGAAGGGGCCTCGGATTTCGGCAGCGTGGCCGACATGCACACCGCACTCATCGAGCGGATCGTCGAGGCTGACGAATCGCTTATGGAAGAATACCTCGAAAAGGGCCAGATCGACTCCCACAAGCTTGTCGGCGTGCTCCCCAAGGCCATCACGAGCGGGGCGCTCATTCCGATCCTGTTCGTCAGCGCGAGGCAAGAGGTCGGCGTCAAGGAGTTCCTGGAGTTCGTGGCCGACTACACGCCCTCGCCCGCGGAAGGCCTCCAGCGGACCATGGCGAACGAAGCGGGTGAGACGACCGTCGAACCGGATGCGGGCAAGCCGTTCGTCGGGCAGGTCTTCAAGGTTTTCAGCGATCCGAAGAGCAACATCAAGTTCAGCGTCTGCAGGGTCCACGCCGGCACGATCCGGTCGGATTCCTCGATCCACATCGGCTCGGAGCGAAAACCGACGCGGCCGGGGCAGCTCTACAAGCTTCGCGGCGCCGACCACATCGAGGTTGATGAAGCAATCGCCGGCGATCTCGTCGCAATGGCCAAGCTGGATACGGCCATCGGGGATGTACTGCACACCGGGGAAGGGGGCACGATCCCGTTGCCGCCGTTTCCCACTCCGATGTTCGCGTTGGCCATCGAGCCCAAGAGCCGCGCCGACGCCGACAAGGTCAGCGGGGCGCTCGCCAAGTTCACCGAGGAGGATCCTTGCTTCAAGGCCGACCGCGACCCGAGCACCAAGGAACTGGTCATCCACGGGATCGGCGATCTTCACCTGCGGACGATCCTCTCGCGGATGAATGACATTTTTAAGCTCGAAGTCGATACGAAAGCGCCCAAGATCCCCTATCGCGAGACGATCCAGGGCACGGTCCGCGACGTGGAATACACGCACAAAAAGCAGACCGGCGGTGCCGGGCAGTTCGCGCGCGTCTTCGTTGGCATGGAGCCCAACGAGCGGGGCGCCGGCTACGAGTTCGTCGACGAGATCTTCGGCGGGGCGATCGACCAGGCGTTCCGACCGAGCGTGGACAAGGGGATCCAGGCCCAGATCAAGGAGGGCGTGCTGGCAGGCTACCCCGTCGTCGATGTGAAGGTGCGCCTGACGGACGGCAAGACCCACCCGGTCGACAGCAAGGACATCGCTTTCCAGATCGCCGGCCGCGAGGTGTTCAAGAAGGCATTCCTCCAGTGCAAGCCGATCCTGCTCGAGCCGATCGTGCACGTCGAGGTGACCGTGCCGAACGACAAGGTCGGCGACATCCAGGGCGATCTGGCATCGCGCCGCGGCCGGCCTGAAGGGCAGCAGATGCTGCCCGGCGGGTTGAGCGTCATCAGCGCGCGGGTTCCGCTGGCCGAGATGGCCGACTACCACTCGCGGCTGTCGAGCATCACGGGCGGGCAGGGAAGCTACTCGATGGAGCTGTCCCACTACGAACCGGTGCCCGGCAATGTCCAGCAGCAGATCATCGAGGCGGCCCGCAAGGAAAAAGAGGCGGCCCAGAGCGCCTAAGGGGTTCGGTTTCCAGGTGGGCGTGACGTGATGGCGGGGGAACCGATGGCCCCGTGCGGAACCGTTAAATGGTTTGACGCGGACCAGGAGTACGGCTTCATCGTCCCGGACGAGCCCGGCCCGGATGTCTTCGTGCATCGTGCACAGGTTGCGGCCGGCTGTACGCTCGAGGAGGGACAGAAAGTTCGCTACGACCTGAGAAGCAGCCCCAAGGGGCCCGTCGCCGCGAACGTCGAACCTTGGCCGTCGTAAAGGTTGGCTCCGCGGGAAGGTTTGCGAGACGAACCGGTACCTGCGTTTGTCAGGATGGACTCGTGCCTGCAGCACCGACTGGAATCGTCTGGACCGACGCCTATCTCGAACACGATACGGGACCGCGCCACCCCGAGCGGCCCGAACGGTTGCGGGCGATCCATCAGCGGCTTTCCGAAACGGGTCTCTGGTCGCGCGGGCGCCTCATCGAACCGGTCCCTGTCGATCTTGAACTTGTTAAGCGTGTGCATGCGGCCGACTACGTGAATTTTTTCCGCAATGCCTGCCAGCGGGGTGACCACACGCTTCATACGCCGGATTGCCCCATCTGCCCGAAAAGTTTCGAGGTGGCGCGCCTTGCGGCCGGTGGCGTCCTCGAGGCGACGCGCGAAGTGATGGCCGGTACGGTTCGGAACGCCTTTTGTCCCGTTCGCCCGCCCGGTCACCACGCCGAGCGCCGCCGCGCGATGGGGTTCTGCTTCTTCAACAACGTCGTCGTTGCAGCAGAATACCTCCGCACCCAACATGGTTTAGATCGCCTGGCCATCCTCGACTGGGACGTGCACCACGGCAACGGCACGCAGCACCATTTCGATCGCGATCCCGGCACGCTGTTCATTAGCATTCACCAGCATCCGCACACGCTGTTTCCGGGGACGGGGTTTGCCGAGGAGCGCGGCGTCGGACCGGCCGAGGGGACGAAGATCAATCTGCCCATGATGCCGGGTGCCGGTGACAACGATTATCGCCGCGCGTTCGAGGAGACGATCCTGCCGGCTACGGCTGCGTTCCGACCGCAGTTCATCCTCGCCAACGTCGGATTCGACCCGCACCGCGACGACCCGCTCGCACATATCGAATTGAGTACCTCGATGTTCGCGTGGATCGCCGAGCAGGTCCGCAGGCTGGCTGACAGCCTCTGTCATGGTCGGCTCGTGACGATCCTGGAAGGCGGTTACGACCTGAACGCCCTGGCCGACTCCGCCCAGGCCCACATGGAAAGCCTTCAGGCCGGCGCTGACGGTTGACCGAACCGGGCCGGTAAAGACATGTCGAGGGTCTGGGGAGTCCGCGACGCCTTGTCTGCTCGGCGGCCTCCATTTTGATTGCAGTGCTGAAGAGAGTACTGGTAGACGAGACGTCCGTATCACATGGGGGGAACCCTCAGGCAGCCAGCCTTTGGGCGCAATGTTCAATGGCTTGTTCGATGTGGCTGATCGAGTCGGGGAGCATACCGGTACCGAATCTCTTCCACCAACTCACGACGGTCATGCCGGCAATGTTGCCCCCGTCGGCCAGCCGAAGCAGAATAAAGCCGTCGTCCGTCTCCTCGGCGACCGTGGGTTGATCGCGGTACTTGGCGATGCGCAGATAGAGAACATCTTCAGCCACATCGTAGTGGTACCACAGCACGTCGTTCACGGTTCCTTCAATGGCATCGACCTTGACCATTCTCGTTCTCCACCGGTCACCCTCGCGGACAGATATGCGGTTTTCACGACGCTCGAAACGATATCCGCAACTACCACTATTTTAACGGATGGACGGGGACCGGGACCATAGTAAAGTCGACAATCCGGGTCCGACCGGCTGAAACGAATTTCGTCCGGACTGCAAACAGCCTGCTCCACAAGGGCACGATGTGCCCTCACTTCCGGGTGGCCCTGAACAATGTGGGCATGCCAGGTCCGCTCGTGTAGCGTCACTCGGCGCCCGAGAGGATCCAACATGGGAGCGTCGGCCATAGGAAGCCTGCTTTCTTCGTTCGCCCGTCCGTAGCCGCCCTCTCAACCCTGCTCGCCGAACACCTCGGCCGGGTCGAGTTTCTTGAACAGGATCACCGGCTCGCCGAGCGGCTTGCCGGCCGGCAGCTCGTCGGTCGCCTCGGCCCAGGGGAGTACGGTTTGGAGTGCGTCCGCATCGTCCTGCCGGCCGTCGAACCCTTCAAGCCGGAGCATCCGGGCGCATTGTGCGGCTGAAAACGGCAGGAAAGGCCCCATGAGCGTTGCCAGCGCGCGGACTGTCTGGAGGCAGACGTTGAGGGTCGTACCGCAGCCGGCGAGGTCCTCTTTGCGCTGTTTCCAGGGCTGCTTGGTATCGAAGTACCCGTTGGCGGCGCGGGCCAGGGCCATCACTTCGTTCAGGGCGGCTTTGAACCGGAATGCTTCGAGGTGATCGGTCATTCTGTCAGCCGTCGTGCGGATCGCGTCCAGATGCGCGTGGTCGATGGGCCCGCGTTCGCCCGGTTCGGGGACGCGGCCGTCAAAATAGCGCTGCGCGAAAGTGAGCGTACGGTTGATGAAGTTGCCCAGGGCGGCCAGCAGCTCGGTGTTGTTGCGCTTGATGAACTCGTCCACGTCGAAGGTCGTGCGCTGGTTCTCCGGCGCGATGGCCGTCAGGTAGTAGCGGAGCGGGTCGGGGTCGAAGGTCCTGAGGTATTCCTCGATCCAGATGGCGGTCCCGCGACTCTTGCTGATTTTCTCCTCGTCCTTGCCGGGAAACTTGATATTGAGGAACGCGTTGGCGACGACCTGGAAGGGCAGTTCGTAGCTGCCTTCTGCGATGAGCATTGCCGGCCAGGTCAATGCGTGGAAGACGGTGTTGTCCTCGCCGATGAAGTGGATGATTTTGCAGTCGGGGTCCTTCCACCACTGCGTGTAGGCCTGCCAGCCGCCGTCGCGGTCCTGGCAGTGGCGGGCCGTGAAGGAGACGTACCCGATCGGCGCATCGAACCAGACGTAGAGCACCTTGCCGGTCGCATCCGGATCGTCCAGTGGCACGGGCACGCCCCAGTCGAGGTCGCGCGTCATCGCCCGTTCGGGTAACCCCTGTTTGATCTGGCCGAGCGCGAAGTTCAGGACGGTTTCGCGCCATCGCCCACCCTGCGCGTCGGCTTTGCGCTTGCTTTCGAGCCACTCGCGGAGGGGTTTTTCGAACCGATGAAGCTGGAGGTACCAATGCGTCGTCCGGCGCGGTTCGGGCCGCGTGCCGGTCAGCGTGCTGAGCGGGTCGATGAGCCGCATCGGGTCGATCGAAATGCCGCAGGCCTCGCACTGGTCGCCGTAAGCGCCCGGGTCGCCGCATTCGTAGCAGGTTCCCTTGACGTAGCGGTCGGGCAGGAACTGGTCGGCCTGGGCGTCGTAGAGCTGTTCGGTCGTCTTCTTGACGAAGTAGCCCTTGTCGTAAATGGTCTTGAAGAACTCCTGGCTGATGCGGTTGTGCAGCTCGACGCAGGCCGGCTGGTGCGTCCCGCCGTAGATGTCGAAGTAGATGCCGAGCCCCCCGAAGTCGGCCTTCTGGCGGTCATTGTAGCGGGCGGTGAGCTCCTGGACGGTCGTGTTTTCCTTCCGCGCGGAGATAAGGGCGGCCACGCCGTTGTCGTCGCTGCCGCAGATGAAGCGGACGTCGTCGCCGCGCGCACGAGGTAGCGCACGTAGGTGTCGGCCGGCAGGTAGGCGCCGGCAATGTGTCCGACATGAAGCCGCCCGTTCGAGTAGGGCAGGGCCGAGGTCACGAGAAATCTTCGCTGGGCCATGGGGTGGATCACTCTCTGCTCGGGGGTTCGCCCCGAAGGGTTACTGCGCGTCCTGTACGTTCAGGCCACCTGTTGTTGCATCGGCTCGATTCGTTTCATCCCGCGAGGCGAAGGGGCGTCCCGCTCTTGTTCCCGGCCGGTCGGCAGTTCAGCCGACTCATTTGCGGCAGGGGCGCGTGCTACGGATGGGCCGCGGCCGTCCCGCTTGAAGCGGGGCCGGTCAAGCCCATCGTACTCGCACCACCGGGAAGGGGCCGATCCAGAATGCCGATCTAGACCATGGCGGGCATTTTAATGGGGGTCCTTCCGGGCCGCCAACTTAGCAACGGTTCGCGTTTCAAACCCGGGGGAAGCGGTTATACTGCCTGTGCGTAGAATCGGGTGACGGGATGGACAGGCTGAACCTCCAGCCGCAAGCGGAGGGATCGAAGATGAGCAGGCATACGCCAAAGAACATGGGTCGGCGTGAGTTCCTGGGTAAAGCGGCGGCTGCCACGGCGGGGCTGACGTTCGTGAGGGCAGGTGCCGTGGCATCGACGCGGGCCAACTCGGCCATCGAGATAGGCCTGATCGGCTCGGGCCGGCGCGGCTGCTGGATCGGCAACCTCTTCCGCGAGCACGGCAACTACCGTTTCGCGGCTGCTTGCGACATCTTCGACGATCGGCTCGAGGCGGCCCGCAACGAGCTCGGCGTGCCGGCAGACCGCTGCTACAAGGGGCTGGAGTCTTACAAGGAGTTGCTGACCTGCAAGCTCGACGCGGTGGCCGTCATGAGCCCGCCCTACTGCCACCCCGAACAGGCAGCCGCAGCCATCGAGGCCGGCGTGCACCTGTATCTGGCCAAGCCCGTCGCGACCGACGTGCCGGGCTGCAAGATCGTCATGGCCGCCGGCCAAGAGGCGGCCCGGCGTAACCTCAGTTTCCTGGTCGATTTCCAGACGCGCACGATGGAGCCTTTCCAGGAGGCGGTCCGACGGGTCCACGGGGGCGCCATCGGCACGCCCGTCTGCGGGCAGGTTTATTACCACACCGGCGAGATTCCCTACAAGGTGGAACCGGTCCCCGGCGACCCGGCCGTGCGGCTGCGCAACTGGCTCCAGGACCGCCGGCTTTCCGGCGACATCCTCGTCGAGCAGAATGTCCACGCCACCGACGTGGGGGACTGGCTGCTGCGCGGGCACCCCATTCGCGCCTTCGGCACGGGCGGCCGGCAGGGGCGAACCGGCTGGGGCGACTGCTGGACGCATTTCAACGTGATCTTCTGGTACCCCGGCGACGTGCGCGTGAGCTTTTCGTCGAGCCAGTTCGGGGCAACGCCCGGCTCGGACATCCGCAGCCGCATCTTCGGAACGGACGGGTGCGTCGATACGCATTATCGGGGGAAAATCGCGATTGCCGGCAAAAACCCCTACGACGGCGGGGAAGTGCTCGACACGTTTCCACAGGGGGCGATCAACAACATCAAGATGTTCGAGAAACACCTGCGTGCCGGCGAGCCGTTCAACAATGCCCGGGTCAGCGCGGAAAGCTCGTTGACGACGATCCTGGGCCGGACGGCCGCTTTCCGCGGTGCCCAGATCAACTGGGACGAAATGATGACGGCCGACGAGCGGCTCGACCCGGAACTGGAACTTTAAGCGGCCGCGCGATCGGCAAGCGGCCCACGACGGCCTTCCACACCGCTACGGACGAAAAAAGATGGCACAACTCGGCGTCAACATCGACCACGTCGCCACGATTCGCCAGGCCCGGCGGACCGTCGAACCGGACCCGGTCTGGGCGGCGGCGCAAGCCCAGCTCGGCGGCGCGGACGGGATCACCTTCCATCTCCGCGAGGACCGTCGGCACATCAATGACCGCGACGCGCGGCTTTTGCGCGAGACGGTGACGGCCAAGCTCAACATGGAGATGGCCATCGACAAGGCCATCGTTGCTATTGCCGTCCGGCTCAAGCCCGATCAGTGCACGCTCGTGCCCGAGAAGCGCCAGGAACTGACTACCGAAGGCGGGCTGGACGTCGTGCGGCTGCGCAAGCGCATCGACCCGGTGGTCCGGCGGCTCCGGGGGCGGTCCATCGAGGTCAGCGCGTTCATCGAGCCGATCGCCGACCAGATCCGCGCCGCCGCCGACGTCGGTTGCCACGCGGTCGAGCTCTGGACGGGCGAATACGCGCACGCCAAAACCGGCCGGGCGCGTTCGGTCGCCCTGGGCCACTTGGCCGACGGCATCGAGGTGGGCCTCGATGCGGGGTTGCTCGTGCATGGCGGGCACGGGTTGACCTACGTGAACATTCTTCCCGTGGCCGCCCTGGAAGGGTTTACGGAGTTCAACATCGGCCATTCGATCGTGGCGCGGTCGGTGTTCGTCGGGATGCGCCAGGCCGTCCGCGAGATGAAGCTGCTCATCGCGGAGGGGCGGGCGCGCCGTTCGCAATGAGGATCGGTGCGGGCCTGCATGTGGGACTGGAGAATCCGTGTGCCGGCTTGAAGGTCCAACGTTGTTTTCAACCTCACAGGAGAGATCGCCGTGTTCCAGGGAAGCATGGTCGCGCTCGTCACGCCGTTCAAGGACGGCCGGGTGGATTACAAGACGCTCGACGCGCTCGTCGATTTCCACGTTGAGGCCGGCACGGACGTTATCGTGCCGTGCGGGACGACCGGCGAAAGCCCGACGCTGACGCACGAGGAGAACAACGCGGTCATCACGGCCGTCGTCAAGCGGGCCGGGGGGCGCATTCCCGTGCTCGGCGGGACGGGTTCGAACAGCACGTCCGAGGCCGTCGCGATGACCCGGGCGGCCCGCGACAACGGTGCGGACGGCTCGCTGCTCGTGGCGCCCTACTACAATCGGCCCACGCAGGAAGGTCTTTTCCAGCATTTCGCCGCGATCGCCCGCCAGGTCGATTTCCCGCACGTTCTCTACAACATCCCCGGCCGCTGCGGCGTGGAGATCGCCGTCGATACGCTTGTGCGGCTCCGCGAGGCGTGCCCGAACATCGTGGCCGTCAAGCACGCCACCGGCTCGATGGACGGGGCGAGCGATCTTTTAGGCCGCTGCGACCTGGCGGTGATCAGCGGCGACGATTCAATGACGCTTCCGTTGATGGCCGTCGGCGGCGTGGGCGTCATCAGCGTGTTGGCCAACATCATCCCCAAAGACGTCAAGGCGATGACCGACGCAGCGCTGGCCGGCGACTGGAAGACGGCACAGAAATGGCATCGCAAGATGTTCGCGCTGGCCCGCAGCATGTTGACGCTCGAAGTCAACCCGATTCCGATCAAGACAGCCATGGCGATGAAGGGGATGTTGGCCGAGGAGTTCCGGCTGCCGATGACGCCGATCGCGCCGGCCCATCGCGACAAGCTTGCCGCCGCCCTGGCGGCCTACGGCCTGTAGCCGGTCCGTCCAACGTAGCGGCCGTTCCTGGCTCAATCCGCGAAATGTGTGGATAAAAAGATTTTCAAAACATGCGGCGGCTATGGCCAAACGTAAGCGGCTGACCCCTCATCGGCTCCCGAAAGGCGGCTCGCCGTGGACGTCTTCGGCGATCTGCCGGGCCTTTTCGACCTTGTCGCGCGGCCCCTCCCAGACAAGCCATACGGCTCCCTCAGCCCCGCCGATGCCGCCGGCCGACGCCTGGAATGCCTCCACGTCCGCCAGGATCTGCATCGCCTCGATCTCTGTGACGATCTGGCCGGGAAGCAGCTTCATCCGTGGCAGGGCGGATTGCGAGGCGAGTAGCTCAGCCGGTGCGTTGATTTTCTCGGCGATGTCGGCCACGGGCCCGGCGACCTGTTTCTCCAGGCCGACGGGAATGACCAGGTGTGCTCTGCCGGCCGTCACGTGCGGCATGATTTTACCCGTGGTGCCGCCGGTCGGGCTGCCGACCCACACCCCGACGGTCTTGCGCGCGTAGTCCAGCGCGTTGCCTCCCTTGATGATCACGTCGCCCGGCGTGAGGCGCTCCAGGGCCTCGTCGAAGGTGAGCTCCGGCTGGTACTCTCCTTTAACGAAGATGACCTCGCCCAAACGGGCGACCTCGGGCAGGGGACGGCCGCCTTTTTCAGGCGAAACCCGGCCGAGCACGAACGCACCGTGCGGGACCGTGCGGCCGAGCAGTTCTTCCGCCACATACGTGTTCGTCGTGCCGCGGCAGACGATGACCATCCCGTCCCGGAGCGCTTTTTCGACGAGCGGCATGGATGCCACACCCCGCGCGATGAGTCGCTTGCTTTCAGCCACGGTGAAGATGGCGTGCCCGCGTATGGGACGCTCTGGCTCTTCGGGCGATGCACAGGCGAGCGGCGCGATCAGGTAGCCTGCCAGGCATACGCCCGCCAGTCCGACCGTTGCGTAGATGCTCCCGTTTTTGAAGCGAATACGATTGCAGATCATCGTCATGCCCTTTTTCGACGTACGCAAATGACAATTATATGTCCTTCAAGAAACGGTTCGTCACCGTCCGACGACGGCTTGCCCGCTCAGAGTTCGTATTGGGGGATCTTGAGCCATTCGCCGCCTTTCAGGGCCGACTCGTGGGCTACGATCCCGGCCACCGTCATGTTGAGGGCCTGGGTGATGTCGACGAGCGGTTTGCGGTCTTCGAGGATGGCCGTCACGAACTCGTTCATAAGGTAGCCGTGAGAACCCCCGTGGCCGCCGGCCGAGACGCCGGGCGGCAGGGGCGGGCGACTGATGGGCGGCAGGTTTTCTTCAAGCCCCTCGTATTGGTCGTAGTAGGATCCCCTCTGGCCGCGTACCCGGCCCGCCTCGGCTCCGTAGCCGGGTGTGTCCCAGCTGACCGCCATGCGGGCCATTCCGCCTTCGCTGGTGCGCAGCAGCGCGATCTCGGTGCCGAACGGATTCTTGTAGCGGTTGTTTTCGGGTTGCAGCCAATCGAGCCGGCTCGGCATTCCCAGGCAGGAGACCTCGGTGAATCGCTCGTTGCTGACGCCGACGTAGAAGGCATTCGAGTGCGTCGGGTACCATTGCGGTGGCAGACCGGCACGCCAGCCCTTGAACGACGGGATCGGTTCGGGCATGAAGTGGTAGTATTCGCCCTCGGCGTAGACGAGTTTTCCGAGGCCGCCCGCTTTGTAGATCAGTCGCGCCGCGTGACAGGACTCACGGAAATACGACGTTTCGAACAGCATGTACTTCAGGCCGGTGGTTTTGACCGCCTCATAAAGGGCGTCGGCATCTTCGCGCGAGCCGAAGACGGCCGGTACAGCTGAGGCGACGTGCTTGCCGTGCTTGAGCGCCGCGATGCAGTGGCGCGCGTGCCCTGGGGCGTCCGTGGCTGCGAAGACGGCCTCGATCGTGTCGTCCTCGACCATCTTCTCGAGCGAGGGGTAGGTTTTCTCGCATCGGCAGACCTTGGCCAGCTCGGCGCACTGTTCGGGAACCAGGTCGGTGACGGCCGCCACCTCGACATTCGGGTGGTCCTGAAAGCCGAACGCCGCCCCGAACCGGCACACGCCGTAGCCGGCGATCCCCACGCGGATCTTGCGGTCGGAGACGGGTTCCCAGCCCTTCGAGGCCTCCGGGGAGGTTGGCTTCTCTTCAAAACCGGGTATGTCGAGGCGCTCGGATCGGGCCGTCCTCTGCAAACCGAGTGCGGCTGCACCCCAGCCCACCGCTTGCAGGAACCGTCGTCGTGTGGCTGTATCGTTCATGACAAACCTCCTTAAGTCATTTGCAAACACTGGATTTCCTACAGTGCTCTGCCGTGTTCGTCAATGAGCGGGGGGCGTCTCCCCCGCTTGGATACGGCGGGAGGCCTGTTCCCCTTCCCATCGACCCGTGGTCAGTTACAATAGAAACTGGTGCAGCAGCCTTCCGATGTGACTGCACTGGCAGGCAGCGACCCCCCTCCCAAAAAGGAGATTCAGGCCCATGTCGTACCTTTACAACCGCAGAACGTTCCTGAAAACCTCTGCCGCACTGACGGCCGCGACTGCTTGGCCTCTGCGCAGCGTTTTCGGTGCCGGAGCCGGGGAATCCCTGCCGTTACTGGCGGTGCGCAAGAAGCAACCGGCCCTGGTGCGGGGTGCATTTTTCTATCCGCCGGCCGAGGTCGTTGAAGCCGGGCAGTGCGAGGACAACTGGAGCCAGCACAAGTGGTTTACCTGGCCGGGCAACCAGTTCGCGCCGGCCGACCAGCAGGCCAAGTTCATGGACCGGCTCCGGGCGATGACGGCGGATCTCGACCTGACGCTCGCCATGGACGAGGAGTCGATCTACACGGATGCGGCCGTCGCAGCATTCATCGCTGAAATCCAGAACCAGGCAACCAGGCCCGACGCCCTGTTGCTGATCAATTTTTATAACAGCTTCAGCCGCAAAATCGTGCCGATCCTGGACGCTTACGACGGCCCGATCATCCTCTACCACGCCGTCGGTGCGAATCACCAGTTGCCGCCGGAGCGTTTCCGTACCGAACCGCGTCTTTACTACATTCACTCCATCGAGAACTTCGAGGCACTCGAGCGCGGGTTGCGGGCCGTCCATGCCAGGACGCGCCTCGCCCAGAGCCGGCTGCTGCGCGTGTCCGGCAGGGTTCAGAACCAGACGGACGAGCAGGAGCCGTTTTTCGGGACGCAAGTCCGCAGCATCCCGGCTGAGGAATACAACAGCCTTTTCGACGAAACGAATTGCACGCCCGCGCTCGAACGTTTGGGCGAACAGGTACGCGCCGGCGCGACGGAGGTGCGGGAGCTCAGCAATAAGGCGTTCCGGGACGGGGTTTGCGCGCATGCAGCCGTTCTGGAGATCATGAACCGTCACGAGGCCGACGCGATCACCATCGAATGCCTCTTCCTCAAGCACCGCAAGCCGTGCCTGAGCTTCGCGATCAACAACGGCGCGCTGACGCCCTGCGGCTGCGAGAATGATCTGAACGCGACGCTCACGCTTATGCTCGGTGCGGGCCTCTTCGGGCGCGGCGGTTTCCAGCACAACCCGGAGTTCGACACCGAGGAGAACCGCTACTTCGGTGCGCATTGTACGTGTGCGACGAAACTGCACGGACCGGCCGGTCCGGACGCACCCTACATGCTGCGCCCCTTTTTCCACCAACCTCCCAAGACGCTCGCGCTGGACGTGCAATGGCCGGAAGGGGAGCCCGCCACGCTCTGCAAGTATCACAGTGGCAAAAAAGTCCTCGATGCGTGGCGCGGCCGGGTCGTGTCGTCCCCGAAGTGCCCGCCCACCGGCGGCTGCGCGACCCGCGTACTCGTCGAGATCGACGGTGTGGACGACGTGTGCAGCATCTACCACGGGCCGCACCCGGTGTTGTTCTGCGGCGATTTCGCCCGGCACCTCGAAGTTTTCGCGCAACTCTACGGGCTCGAGATCCGCACGAATGCCTGAGCGGCGCGGCGCGGTCGATTTTCGCAGGCGCGAGGGGATTGCGGGGATGTCTCACAGGCCCGGCCATTCCGGTCAGCCGCCGGTGCGGGTCGGGGCTGCATCGGTGGCACGCTTTGCCTTCAAACGTGCGCTCAGTCGGTCGACCAGATCGCTGTTGGCTGGTTGTTCAGCCACGTTGACGGTCTCATCCGGGTCGACCTGGTGGTCATAGAGCATCCGGGCGAACGGTCGGCCGTTGTTATCGAGATATTCCGTGTAGCGATACCGATCGGTGCGAATGGTCTCGCCGTTCCGGTAGCGGCCGACGGCGACCTCCCTGACGGCCGTTCCCTCACCACCGCGCAGCAGAGGCACGAAGCTGGTACCCGCGAGATGCTCCGGCAGAGGCAGGCCGGCCAGCTCGCAGAGGCTCGGATAGATGTCGATGAACTCGACCGGTGCCCGGCACGCGATCTTTCCTGGCATCCCCGGTGCGCGGACGATCAAAGGCGCGCGCATCGACGTCTCGAAACAGGAGTGCTTGCACCAGAGCCCGTGTTCGCCGAGCTGCCAGCCGTGGTCGCCCCAGAGCACGACGATCGTTTCGTCGCCGAGTCCGAGGCGGTCGATCTCGTCGAGCAGCCTGCCCACGAGGGCATCGACGTAGCTGACGCATGCGTAATAGCCGTGGATGAGCCGGCGCGCGGTTTCGTCGGCGAGCGGGCCTTCCTGCGGAATGTTCGCGTAGGCGCGCAGTTCGCCCCAGGTGTGCAGGGCGGCCGGCGGGCAGTTCTTCGGCCGCTGATAGTTGTCCGGCAGCCGGACGTTCTCGTCTCCGTAGAGGTCCCAGTACCGCGTCGGGGCCAGAAACGGCAGGTGGGGCCGCATGAAGCCGACAGCCAGGAAGAAGGGCTGCTCTTGGCCGGCGAGGCGTTGCAGGTCGGCCATCGCGCGTTCGACCATCTTGCCGTCCGAGTACGCCTCGTCGGGGACGTCGGCCGCCTCGTAGGCCGGCCCGCGGTGGAGCGCCTTGGGGCCGCGCGGTGCCTCGGCGCGGTGACGGCGCTCGATTTCCAGGCTCTCTGGAAGCACGTAACAGTCGCAGTAACGTTCTGGTGAATTGGGTCGCCAGGGTGCTTCCGACCAGCCGTCCGCGTGGTCGTCGAGATGGTGGAACACCTTGCCGAGCGAGACGGTGTGGTAACCGTGCCGTTTGAAGTGCGCGGGCAGCGGTAGCGCGTCCGGTGCATCGCGATCCGCCCGGCTATCCCAGTTCACGAAACGATCGCGGCTCGGCCGCACGCTGGTCAAGAGACTCGCCCGCGACGCGCCGCAGACGGGTACCATGCAATAGGCCCGCTCGAAGCGCGTGCCGCTGGCGGCCAGGGCGTCCATCCGTGGCGTGACCATGTGCGATTGGCCGTAGCAGCCCAACTGCGGACGAAGGTCATCGACGGCGATGAACAGCACGTTCGGGTGCTTGGCCGACAGCGTGTCAGCCGCCATATCCCCGTTCCGGGTCGCAGGTTTTCCCGGCGACTGCTGGCCGGCGCCGGCCAGCAGCATCACGAAAACAGCGACCGGAACAAGTCCGCCTGCCAAAACAGCTCTCAGTTTCATCGCAAAGCTCCTGGTGGGGCGGTCGTGCGAAACGGCGGCTCTGCCGGCGAGAGTTGGTCAAGCCGCGTTTTCCCATGCTTGCTGTTTACCGCTCCGTGTGGTGCTCCGGAAACGGTGACCGTTTTTTATGTCCGTGCGTATCGCATTATGTCCGCAGAATGCACGAGGGGCAAAGGTGGGCTTTGGGGGCTGTCCGATTACATGCGGTCGCAGAGGTGCGATGGACAGGACGTGCGACGAGAATTCTGCAAAATCCGCCGACGGCTCCCCTTTGCAGGAAAAGAGCCCATCTGTGGCTTGGAAGTAGTAGTAATGTTTCAGGCGACCAGCTCGTGTTCGAGAACGTCCTTGAAGCGGTGGCGGAGGCGCGTCAGCACGTCCTTATGGATCTGGCTGACGCGGGATTCGGACAGGTCGAGGACCGCCCCGATTTCGGCCATCGTCAGATCCTCGAAGTAGTAGAGGATCAGTACGAGGCGTTCCTCGCGGCTCAGTCCACGGGTAATGAACTCGGTCAGCATGGAACGGGCCATCCGGGAGGCGGGTTCGGCCTGCCGGGTGTCGCCGATGTCCCACGCGCGGTCGCTCGAGCGGCCCCGGCCGCCGGCATCGCGCGGGTCCATGGCGGAAAAGTGAACCTCCCGGCCGACCTGCGAGATGCGGGAGAGCTGGTCGTAGCGGTCCTGGCTGAGGCCCATGTGTCTGGCGATTTCGTGATGCATGGGCGGTCGGCCGAGTTCGGCATCCAGCATTTCGCGGACGCTCATCCGTTTCTTTTCGAAGTTGCGGATCGTCCGCGACTGCGGGTCGAGGCTGCGAAGCCAGTCCATGACCGCCCCGACGATACGCTGCTGGCAGAAGGTTTCGAATTTCGCCTTCCGTTGCGGATCATAGCCTTCAACGGCTTCGATGAGGCCGTCGTAGCCGGCGCTGCAGATTTCGTCGTAGCTGATCTGGGCGGGCAATTTGCGTGAGAGACGCGCCGCCTGGATCTGGACCAGCGAGGCATAATGTTCGACGAGCCGGTTGCGGTACTCGTCGGCGCGTGTCGTGAGGAATTTCTGCCACAACGCGTCAACGTCAACCTTCGCGCCGTCCATGGCGACCTCCCGAGTTGTATGGTGAGCAGGCTCGTCCCGGTGTCGTGCCGCGCCGCACGACTTTTCTCCGGCACAACCGCCTCTTGTGTGCGGTAAGGCCTGCGGGCTCTTCCGTGACGGAAAGCTAGGGAAGGGGCGGCTGTT
>Ga0272443_10001556_pt1 | contig 32818 bp, 28 predicted proteins | sample SSMAcet12_FD_193581 | JGI IMG/M metagenome (GOLD analysis project Ga0272443, IMG submission 193581) | Marine sediment archaeal communities from Little Sippewissett salt marsh, Falmouth, MA, United States - SSM-Acet-12 | ecosystem: Environmental > Aquatic > Marine > Wetlands > Sediment ... | reverse complement strand
ATCGCCCAGATGGCGGAATTGGTAGACGCGCTAGGTTCAGGTCCTAGTGTCCGTTAAGGACGTGCAAGTTCGAGTCTTGTTCTGGGCAAATCTAGAGAGGTAAAAGAATTGCCTCTCTTTTTTTGTGTCTTTTTGAAGCGCTTGCAGACCCGTGGAAAGGGGTGTAAAATGCCCACTGCGCATGTTATTGTGCATGTTATGACTGCATTCTAATGCTATTTATGTGGAGGATTCATGAGAACTCGCAAGCCATACAGCCTATTCCAGCTTAAGATTGGCAAGGAAAATAGAACCATTCGGTACTGTTTAGTTAGATGTTTCTCCTAAGAATAAAATCGTTTTGTAATTCATCTCCCATACGGAATGTATGTTTTTTATAAAATTCAAAACCCATTTTCCTATAGAAAGCCAATGCCGGTTTATTTTCTTCCCATACTCCAAGCCAAACATACTTGAGTTTATGATTTTTAGCTATGGAGATAGTTTTATTGATTAAAAATTTACCGAATCCTTTTCCAATATGTTCTTTTTTTACGTAAATTCTTTCTAATTCAAGTGAATTTCTATCATTAATATCTGTTTGAGATGGTGAAAAATTAATCTTTATATACCCTGATAATATTTCTTTGCTATATAGGAAATAAAAAGATGAATCAGGATTATGTAATTCTTCATTGATTTTGGTAGGATGAAAGGCTTCATCAAGGTATTTCGACATGGTTTCATTACTATTCATAGTATGGAAGGTTTCGTAATAAGTGCTGCGACCTATTTCGATTAGTTCTATTAAATCAAGTTGATTGCATTTTCTTAATTTCATATATTCTCAATTAATGTTTTTATTTGTTCGTTGGAAAGAAATTGATTTTATCATTAGAATACATATAGGTAAAGACTTGTGGTTATTGACCTTTCACCCGGAAATGGAGCCATAAGGTGGATTAGTTTCCGGCCGACATTGGCACTCCCCCAAAACAGTAGACACTTGCTATAGTTAAGAACAAAGGAGAAAGCAAGTGCCAAAAAGTCCTTGTACAGAAGAGTTTAAAAAGAAGCAGTGAAGCAGATCATGGATGAAGGCCATAGCGTGCTGAGTGTATTCAAGGCTATTGGAATCGGTGATGTAACCCTGTTATTATCACCGTTGCTAAAGTGCAGGAAAACACCGGAATGAAATTGCAGCCTGCAGATTGAAAAGAGGGCGGTACTGCCTTGAAATGGCTGGTGACCAAACTAGCCAAACCAAGGAGTACCCAAGCATGCTGGAGTTACAAATGCACGAAGCAAAGATGCTTAAGCAACAGGGGAAAAGCCAGTTGCTTGTAATTGAGTTGCCTGGCTTTTTACTTTTTCTTAAAACTCCCTTTTCCCATAATAGAAGACTGATAAATTGAATGAGAGGTAGAGCAGTCCTACTGACAGGAGCGGCAGGATGATATTCCAGACTCCTTCAGGTAGGGTTAACAGGTAGTTTAGTGCTGCCTGCATACTCGATAAGGTCTCACCGCTCATTTCGGAGGTCGCTTTCAAGAGCAAGGCGAAAAGTCCGGCTGATGCAATCATGGCAATATAGTTAGCCCATCTGCTCTTTTGGTACCCGACTCTGAAGTATAGCGGGAAGAAGATACTATAGTAGAGACATCCTACTGAAAGGAATTGTACGAAAATGCTCCAGGATAGTAGTGCCATCTCCTCGAAACCAGGAATCATCAGTCTGATGAAGAAGGATAGAATCCCAATGATGATGAGAAAACCGAACATATAGAGACCCATACCGACATATTTAGCACCGACGATTTTCTTTCTGCCGATAGGCATTGCGATGAAAATCTTCTCAGTCTTGTATTTATCATCGAGGGCATTGGCGTAGATGATGTAGAGATAACTTCCTGCGATATAGGGTAGGATAATATTCAGGATGTTTGTAGAGAAGGCGAATGCGCTGATGATAGGCATGACTGCTAAGTAAATGATCGATTTCCCGCCCCGCTGTAGCAGGAAGTCCTTATAGACAAGGCTAAGCATATTGTTCTCCTTTGACGAGGTGTAGCATAATATCATCGATGCCCGCTCGTTCTATGACCATACTCTTGTCACCAAAATAGGATGCGAATTCCTTCTCGATCTTCTTGGAATCAGTGGTAATCGCGGTAAAATTCCGTTTCTTCTTTCGTATCGCATCAAAGAATCTGGCAATATCCTGATCAAGATACTCGATTGGACCTGTAACCAATCGGTAGGTATCTGCAATCTCTTCCCGGGATTTGCTGAAGATGATCCTGCCTTCGTGTATAAATGTTATATAATCTGCGATTTTATCGATATCACTTGAAATGTGGCTGGAAAAGAGGATTGACTTCCCTCCATCTGCAATGATTTTCTGGAGGATTTCGAGAACCTCATCCCTGATGATGGGATCAAGCCCTGAAGTCGGTTCATCCATGATGATGAGTTTTGCATCATGACTCAATGCCACAGCTAACGAGAACTTCATTTTCATCCCTTTTGATAAGGAATCGATCCTTGACGCCTCCTCTAAGTTAAAGCTCTTGAGATATTTCTCAAAGATTGTCTGATCCCAGTTATCATAGAAAGTTGAGATGATCTTGACCATTTCACGTATCGTAAAAGAATCATACCAGTCTGATTCATCAAGGACGAATCCAATCTGTTGCTTGATTTCATCAGCATCTTCATCGATATCCTTTCCAAATATGTGGATGGATCCATTGTCCCGTTTTAACAGACCAAGAATGAGTTTTATTATAGTAGTTTTCCCTGCTCCGTTTTGACCGACGAGCCCCATGATGAAGCCCTCTTCCAAACTCATGTTAACGGAATCCAGAATGAATGTATCATATCTCTTAGTCAGGTTGTTCAGTTCAAGAACTGATGGCATCTGCTTCCTCCTTGAGAGTCGTAATCATAGTGATGAGATCCTCTACTGAGAGATCAAGATAATCAGCTTGGGAGAGGGCCTCTTCTAGGAGTTCTTCGAGTATACTGAGTCTTCTTTCTCGCAGGAGTTCATTGTCCCCTGCTGCGAAGCAGCCCTTCCCCGGGAAGGTCTCGATCAATCCCTCATTTTCAAGTTCGTCATAAGCTCTCTTTGTGGTAATCACACTGATCCCGAGTTCTGCGGCAAGAACCCTGATGGAGGGGAGGCTCTCTCTCGGTTCGATTTTCCCATCGAGGATACTCCGCTTGATCTGTTCTACAATCTGCTTGTAGAGAGGTTCCTGTGAAGAATTCGCTAACACTATACTGATCATTTCTACCTACCGTTATAATTGTATATAGAAATATATATACAGTGATAATTGAAGTCAAGAGTTAAATGGATGAATGGTCCGATTGTTATAGCTGTTATCCGAAATCTTTCAATACTTTGAAGTTCTATTGGTTTAGATTGAATATCTTGTCTTTATCGAATACTCCACTGAGTTAGACGATGATATAGACTGTATCAGGATACTGAGCTCAGTTGGTCAGACTGTTTTTCAAAATGAGGAGAAAAAGTAGTGTAGGGATGAAAGCTTAAATCGAAAGAATGAATTTTCTATGAATAACATCTATGAAACCCAAATATGGCAGATGAATTTGATACAGTTGAGAATACCGGTTTCCCTTATTGGGAGACCGGTTTTTATTACATCCAGATATCATGTGGTATGACCCTCTCCCCTTGAGGTATTTTTGCATTGTAAAAAACATCCGGGAAATGAGGTCTGCCGTTTTATCTCGAATAAGCCTGAATCCGGTCTATGCAACCGGCTTCGAAGGCTTTATTTACCAGCTTCCAGTCACTTCTTCGCGCAAAGAGCAGAGCCGCGTAGGTGCACTGAATCTGAGTTCCCTGAAAGAGGTAATGCTCAATACGTTCTATTCCGGCCGGGTAAGACATCTGGGAATGGTGAAAATCGACCAAGCGTGTGACAGGGAGGTCAGCTTTGTTCAGGGTCTTCATGATTTTGTCTATATCTGAAGGGGTCCCGGCTGCGGCCTGCCTTTTGAGTGTCATTGAAATCTGAGGGTACCTGCTTATAATCATTTTACAACCTTTGCCTGCGGCATGTCGTGTCCGTTGCCCTCTCATCTTATATTATCATTCAGGAACGGGGAGAGGTCAGTGAGTGCATGACCTTTTTCCAGCAGGTGAACACCTATTTCCGGGTTGAGATGCGTTATGCGCTTATGTGCCTTCTCAGCGTCAAAAACATAATCGTTTCTGCCGAAAACGAAGGTGAGCGGGGTAGGGAATGTTCTGATTTCATCATCAGTGAAGAGAGGAGGTGCATCGCTTCTGAAGCGGAAATGCTTCATGAGAAGAAGCTGGAACTGTACAACCTCCTCAGGCACGTCCTCTCCATCGAACATGAGGGACAGCAGATCCCTGATACCATTTTCTCCTCTGATTGATGTTATGATGGTTTTCCACAGGAAGCCTGGTCTTGGTTGTACAATTCCGGTCGGAGCCAGAGCGATGGCACGTTCAATTCGGGAAGGATGGTCAATGGCATACCTGACAGCCGCCCAGCCTCCCAGAGAGAGCCCTGCTATTATTGGTATTTCAAGAGCAAGCGCAGAAATTACCTCATCTAGCCACCGACTGAAGAGAGGGCCCTTCGAGCTGAATCTCTGTTCGTCACTCAACCCCGGTTCTCCTGGAATATCTATAGAGAAAACCCGGTGAGTAGAAGACAGTTTCCCAATCTCTCCCAACCAAGAGAGGGAGTTAGATCCTGATCCGTGTAGGAGCAGCAGGGCAGGAAGTCCTTTATCTGCTTCTGCCTCAAGGATCGAGGTCGTTCCAAAAGAGGTCTGTACTGTCCTCCGGTTCAGATACGGAACATCCCTCAACTGTTTTTCATAAAAAGTCAGAATTTCCGACTTCCCTTTCCCGGTTCTATATATACTCTTCATATCATTCCCCCGGCAGCAGCTGATGCGTGATCTGTAACAGCTTGCTTACCAGGAGCGGAGAGCCGTGAAAAATCAGTTTGCCTCTTCCCTCTTCTTCAAAATACACAAAATCGAAACGCCCCTGCCCGTCTTCTGGAAGTTTTGAGTTCATGACGGCATTGAAGCTGTTCGAGATTCTCATCGCCTGTTCCTTATTTCCCACATAACAGTCAACAACAGCCGATACGAAAGGTTTTTCCTCGAGTGCACTCAAATCGGGTGTGTAGGTTTCCGTCTTCTTAACCTCACCCTGTGTGAAAAGACTCAGTTCGTGACCGCTTATGCGATAACTTCTTCCCACTTTCTGAGCGGGAAGTTTTCCTTCACGGATGAATCTCTGAACCGTTTTCTCATGCAGCTGCAGCAGTCTTGATGCCTGCGATACTGTGTACCATACTTCTTTCATGTGATCCTCTATCCTTTACATTTTTCGATGTTATTTTCAATATTAAGTAACATAAGGGAATAATAAGGAGTATCAGATGATTTGTCAAGGAGTGATTTTACATGCAAGATGGAGCCGATTAGGTGAATCCTTTTGTGAGAACCTTCCGGAAAGGAATCCTCCCCGATAATTCATGCACTAACGATTTTTTTCACCGTCGTGTAGTAGACATCGATATTAAGGATCACTCATTTCAATGATCAGTTCTTCGATATCACCTGGTCCAGGGTTTTTCTTCCAGGGGGGTGATGTCTATAGCTCCAAGAATTCCCGATGAGGTGTTTTTGGCGCCTCGAGAGAGTTTCCGGTTATACTACTGTGAGGTGATTCCTTGCTCTTGCTGATACCGCCTAATCAGCGAGACGGGAATATATCAGGTATGATCACTTATTCTGAAAATAGTGGCGTCATTTATAGATCCCGTTTCCCTATCATGCGCAGAAGTACGGTGAATATGTGATTCCACTTCCTTCTGAAAACGAAATGTCCCTGTAATGAACTGTTTTCGGATGAGGGAGATGACTCACGGTATTTAAATTGTTTTTTACAGAATGAGGTTTTCAGCTTCGATCCGGCCTTATACTCAGCGTTTCGAGCCAGCACCCTGAAGGAGATGGAAAGATGAAAGGCTGAACCTGTCAGCCTCCTCGGGACACAGGGCATATCTCAAGAACATTTTTCATGTCTCTGGATACCCTTTCAATCTCATACAGTCTCTCAAATCCTATTGCGTCAAGTCGGAACAGCTATTCGAGGTGGCCGGAAATCCTCATTCTTCCCTTCTTCTGCCCCTCCTTCATATAGCGTGCTTTTATACTTATGTACTCTGCAGTGAAGTCTCTCAACCTGATACGAGAGGAGGCCATCCATCTGTCAGCCTCCTCGTGTAGGGAAGCCTTGAGCAGATCTTCTGTGCTGGACTGTGGAGCACTCCCATAGAAATCCATTCGAAACGGAGCGCACTGAGCACCGGTAATCAATGCTGACTCCAAGGATTCAATAATATAACGCTCTGTTTCCAGTTCAAGAGAATCGAGAAGGCCCCCAGTCATATCAATGATCGGCAGAGGTCCGGGTTCGGTGTTGACCGTCTGTATCGCTTCCAGAATTCTCTGGCGAGGTCTTGCTGCACTGAATTCAATGGCTCCGGTAAACGGACCTGATATCTGGAGGCCGAAAAACTGTTTTGTTCTTCCCATAGCGACCGGATAATTATCTTTCACCCGATCTATCACGATTCTGTCGTTGACGAGAGAGACGGCGACTGCATCGGAGAGTCTGAGCAGACGGCTTGCACCGATGAGCTTCGCAGCATGTTCCGCCTGCCAGCTTTTGAGGGGATCCTTCAGGACTGAAGCAAGATCCAGACAATAGCCTTCTCCCGAGAGAAGGAAGAGAGGAGCATCGTATCCGAGATCTCTGCAGACATGTTCGATCTGTCTTACCTTCCGGCTGAGCGCTTCTTTGAGGCATGCGTCAGCAAGAAGACGATTCTCTGAAAGAAGAAATGACTCGTACTCCTGGGATTCCAGGGTATGATAGGTAAACCGCCCGGTTGCCGTCCGGTTCAGCAGATTGATGATCATCTGACGTTCATGACTCAGTTCAAAGTGAAAGGCTCCGAGTATCGCGACATCGGTGATCCCTGCATGAAGGAACCTCTCAGCAATACGGGCAGCTTCGGATGGCTTCAGGATCCTGCCCGGCCGTATATTCTCAATAAGGAGTTCTCCTCCATTCTGTGCAAGCAGCTGCATCATATATTCCGGTTCATACTGGTCCTGGGCTATTCTGATATAACCGATCCGTCTGGGAGTCTCTGCAAGGAGGGAGGGGAAGTTCTCTGCGGCATCGATGACCATGACGATCTTGCCGATGGTATCATAGAGGTGCTTGTAAGAGTTGAGAAAATCTGTCAGTCCCTTTTCAAGGGAACATTCGGCGCTATGACTTACAGTGCTGAGCGCCACCCAGTCAAACCTGCAGCACAGGCCTACATGGTAGTGTTCCTTTTCCGCATGTACGATTAGATCGAGTTTTCTCTCCATGGCGCCCACCCCTAACCGAAGTACCAGGAGGAGTAGATCTGTTCGAGCGGGATATATTCCTTGTTGTACCCGAAGCAGGCGGGACCAAGCACGTTAAGCATTGCTGCTGATTTCAACCGTACCGGGGCAGGGATTCCGACCACCGCTATTCTCATCTCCTCATGAATCGAACTGAAAGAAATGGGTTTCAGGGTTCTCATGTCGATCAGAGAGATCAGATCGGGTACCATGGCAGCTATTGCGTTATCGCGAAAGGCGATCAGAGCTTCATTCTGGAACAGAATGGAGAATCTGCTGTTCTGGTAGGTTCCATGTCCTTTCATTCTGACATCCGACCAGGTTCGTCCATCGTCGAAGGAGGGTTTTATGGAGGAGACGGTACCGGTGAAGAGTTCCACCATGCTTCCGTATATACTGTTTTTTGTTACTTCCAGAAGTCGTTCGAACAGATCGGCATACGAAGAGACTTCCATGAAGCAGGTACCGAGGTCGTAGTTGAAAGAGAGGGTGTCGGGAATAAGGATCGACCGGAGACTTGCCCGGTCAAGAGGGAAACCGGCGAAGTAGGCGATCCCGGTATCCTGACTTACAATTTCTCTGGCCTGCACCTCGAACAGCAGATTGTCCATATCCTCGAAGTGGTAATAGGCACCTTTAGGTGTCAGAACACTCATCGGAGCGATTTTCATGCCTGCAGCCTCTGCCGTCGTCATCTGGAATTCAGGAAGCGCCCTGGCCATACAATCACCATCGATTATCGGAATATTCAACAAAGAGGCTACAAGAATCGGATAGAGTACGTTGAGACTGGAGGCTTCGAGAGTAAACAGGGCATCCGCCTTTACATTAAGCTGTGTACACAGTCGTTCGACTACCTGCATACCTTCTCGCCCAGACTGCAGATTTGCTTCAAGCATACTTCCCATGATCCCGGTTGCAACAGCCTGCCCGTGCTCTTCCAGATCAGCGAGGCTGATACACCTGACCGGACCGTTATGGGCTATCGTCTGCTCAACGATAGTGGGCAGGTGATCTGAGTATTCTCCTCCTCCGCAGGCTGTCATGAGAGAGCCATAGTACAATGCTTTTATCATCTCTGTGGTGAATACTTTCATACCTTCTCTCCTCTGAGACGCCGGTAGAGTGTGGCTACACTGATCCCGAGATGCTCTGCAACGGCCTGTTTCCCTTCGGTGGTATCTCCAAAATGGTCTATGAGCTGCAGAATTTCAGCACGGCCTGCCTTCCTGCTTCCCGCGGTAGCCAGAAGCAGAGGTTCGTTGTTCAGAACCTGGCGGCTGGTGCGGCTGATGCCTGGGGGGAGATCTTCCACTTTGATCTCATCCGAGGAGGTCATGGTCATGCAGTACTGCACCACATTCTCCAGTTCCCTGATGTTTCCAGGCCATTCATACGAGCGCAGCTGTTCCAGAGCTTCATAGGAAAAATAGGAGAATCCCCGACCGGACTGAAGCGCGTATTTCTTGAGGTAATGGTTAATGATAATGGGGATATCTTCGAGGTGCTCACGCAGAGAGGGGATGATGATCGGAATGACATTCAGGCGGTAGTACAGATCGGAGCGAAAGGTCCCCTGTACCATCAGGTCAGAGAGGTCCCTGTGAGTGGCACTAATGAACCGGACATCGACTTTGATCGTCTCTGTGCCTCCTACCCGTTCGAATTCACGCTCCTGCAGTACTCTGAGAAGCTTTGCCTGAAGATGGGGAGACATGTCACCGATCTCATCGAGAAAGATCGTGCCTGAATCAGCTGCCTCGATCTTGCCGACCTTCCCTCCCTTCGCCGCTCCGGTAAAAGAGCCTTCTTCGTATCCGAAAAGCTCACTCTCGAGCAGCTGTTCAGGGATCGCGGCGCAGTTGATTGCGATAAAGGGTCGCCTCTGGCGCTGAGAAAGACCGTGAATCGCCCGTGCAAACTGTTCTTTTCCTGTACCGCTCTCTCCCCGCAGGAGGACGGTGGCATCAGTCAGTGCCGCTTTGCGTGCAATGCGCACTGCTTCTGACAGCTCTCCGCTCCTGCCGAGCAGGTGAAGGAAGCCATCGTTGCCCATCCTGTGCCGCTGCTGATGATCGGGGATTCTTCCCTGCGGTTCTGCAGTGAGCATCCTGCCCAGGAAGACATTTCCCCGGTAGATATTGCGCACCCGAAGGCGCAGGGGAGCTGTGCCACCAAGCAGGATGACATGCTCGATCCGGGTCTCGATGAGTCTGTCTCCTGTCTGCTGCAGATACTCTTCGAATCTGCTGAGCAACTTTCTTCCTCTCGCTGAAGTGTTCTGATACAAGATATTCCCTTCTTCATCAAGGAGCAGAACCGACTCCTGAGTCCGTTTAGCCTGATCCATTGAGAACTGACGGAACAGGTCAGTCCGATCCGACTGACGCTGCTGTGCATGCTCCTGACTAATCATCCGCGAACACAGAAGGAGGTGGGAAAGTTCTTTCGGAGAGAACTGCTGTTCACCGGGGAAGTGCCAGATAATTCCGATCGGGGATGGGATTCGGCTCGTACCGACACTCAGCGTGGTTTCGGTCCCGTCGAAACGGGGGACCATATCCGGGTGACCGGAAGAAGGCGAAGTCTCCAGATCGAGGGTTATGGTGCAGGAAAAATATTCCTCCAGTGCTGCAATCGTGTAATCCATTGCTATAATTTATCATAATTCTCATATTTTCTCAAAATATTTATCATTTCTTCGGATTCTGGTTGAACTCGAATGGGAAATCCCTGCCGGAATGTAGAAAACTGCATGATAGAGAGGTTGGCACACCGATTGCTCTGTGCAAGGCAACTTACATAAGGAGTTTCACATGGCAGAAGAAAAGAAATCAGGCTTCATTGAGCACATCGCGCTGGAACAGGTCCCGGCAGATCAGAGACGGTCATGGGTCAGCATAGCGCTTATCTGGGCCGGTGCAGTGATATCAGTGCCGTCGCTGATGGTCGGCGGTGCTCTCGTATCAGGTATGTCCCTATCCATGGCAATCACCGCTGGTATCGTAGGATACCTCATCGTTGTTGTGTTTATGACTTTCCAGGGTATGCAGGGTTCTGATCTTGGACGTCCTACGGTAATTAACGCTTCCTCAGCCTTCGGTGTCAAAGGATCGGAATTTATCATTTCACTTATTCTCGGTGTATCAGTCATGGGCTGGTTCGGTGTTCAGACAGCCGTCACAGGCGCATCCTTCTCAGGATTCATGGCGCAGTTCGGCATTACCTTCCCTGTTTGGCTTTCTTCACTCATCTGGGGAGTGATTATGCTCACCACCGCTATTCTTGGCTATAAAGCCCTCTCCTATCTGAATTATATCGCCGTACCGGCTCTGATACTACTGGCAGTCTACGGAACAGCCATGGCTCTGAAGAACTACGGAATGGAAGGTCTTGCAGCCCACGCTTCGGCTGGAGGCATGTCGTTTTTCCAGGGAGTGGCTATATCAGTCGGAGGTTTTGCAGTAGGTGGAGTTATCGCCGGAGACTATTCACGCTATGCCAAGAACCGCTCAGGTTCAATCCTCTCCTCAGTACTCGGAGTGCTTCCCCTCGGAGCGGCACTGCTGATAGCAGGAGCTCTGATGTCCGTGGTTGCAGGCACCTATGATATCACACAGGTAGTAGCCACTCTCGGCTTCCCTGTTCTCGGTTTCATCATCCTGATACTTGCAACCTGGACTACCAATGCCGTCAACGCATATTCGGGCGGACTGGCCATCACGAATATGCTCAAACTCGATGGCAACAAACGAGCAAAGGCCACTGCAGTAGCAGGAGGAATCGGTACGGTCCTCGCCATTTCGGGAATCATCAACTACTTCATCTCTTTCCTGACAGTGATGACAGCAGGTATTACTCCGATTGCCGGAGTCATGATTGCCGACTACTGGATTATGAACCGGGGTAAAGCAGAGAATTGGAAACCGCAGCCGGGAGTTAACTGGTCAGGTATCATCGCATGGCTGGCAGGCTCACTTGTCGGACTGTTCGTAACCTGGGGCTCTCAGGCAATTAATGCAATCGTTACTGCGGGAGTGCTCTACCTGATTCTCTCTAAAGTCATGGCACCAAAAAGCTCTCAGGGTGAATGAGTCGTCACCTGAATAGGGGCTGCTTCTCCTATACACAGTCCTTTGCAGTGCTCCCGGCATCTTTTATGAAGCCGGGAGGTGTTTCCTAAAGCGGTTCGCATAGAACCGGTCATACGGGAATCTAAGATTTTCGATACTGCGGAGAATCCGTTTCTCTGCAGCATACACGTTTGGAGGAATTAAATGAGATTGCTGGACGAACAGGCTGTAGAACATATAGCACTCGGCGCGTCTTTACTTGGAACCGGTGGCGGCGGAGACCCGCATGTCGGCAGGCTGATGGCTCTGAACGCCATCAGGAAGCACGGACCTGTTCAGCTGCTGAGTGCGGATGAGCTGCCTGATGAAGCGCTGGTCGTTCCCACGGCCATGATGGGAGCCCCTATTGTGATCGTGGAGAAGATTCCCAACGGGGAAGAGTTCATCACTGCTTTCAAGGGGCTGCAGGAAGTCCTTGGCAAGAAGGTATATGCAACCATACCCATCGAGGCTGGGGGTGTCAATTCAATGATTCCCATCGCTGTGGCGGCACAGCTCGGTATCCCTCTGGTCGATGCAGACGGTATGGGAAGGGCATTCCCCGAATTGCAGATGGTGACCTATCACCTCGACAGCATCCCGGCAAGCCCGATGGTCATTGTTGATGAAAAAGGCAACAGCGTGATCCTGCAGACCATCACCAACAACTGGGCTGAAGAGCTGGCAAGGGTTTGTACGGTCAGTATGGGAGCCTCGGTCATGATAAGTATCTATTCGATGCTTGGCCGTCAGGTCAAAGAATCGGCTATCACCGGAATTATGACTTTCTCACAGGAGATCGGCCGACTGATCAGCGAGGCAAGAGCTCGCAACGCTAATCCTCTCCAGGAGCTGCTTGAGTTAACCCGTGGCTATGAACTCTTCAAGGGAAAGATCACTGATGTCAGTCGTGACCTCAAGGGAGGCTTCAACCGCGGGCTGTGCAGGATTGACGGTATTGAGGAATACAACGGTCGATCGATGGATGTAAGCTTCCAGAATGAAAACCTGATTGCACATCGTGACGGGAAGGTAGTTGCTACGGTCCCGGATCTTATTTGCATCCTTGATGTGGATACGTCGGTTCCTGTAACAACTGAATCACTCAAGTTCGGCAGGAGAGTTGCTGTAATCGCTCTTCCCTGCGACAGCAAATGGCGGACGGAAAAGGGAATCGAAACGGTGGGACCGAGGTACTTCGGCTATGACCTCGATTATGTCCCTGTTGAGCAGCTTGCGATGAAACAGGAGGCTGAATAATGGAATACAGAATCGGAATAGACGTCGGCGGTACAAATACCGATGCAGTGATTGTTGATGAAAGCAGAACCATCATCGCCTCGGTGAAAAGACCCACAACGACCGAAGTGTTTGACGGAATCCTTGATGCCCTCCATTCGGTGCTCTCCCAGGTAGACATAAAACGCAGTGATGTAGCTTATGCCATGCTCGGAACAACACACTCAACCAATGCGATCGTTACACGCAAAAACCTGCTAAAAACAGGCGTCATCAGAATTGGGAAACCTGCCGGAATGGCAATAGAGCCGATGATTGACTGGCCGGAAGATCTGAGAAATGCCGTGAGTACCGGTGTCCATCATGTCACCGGAGGTCATGAATTCAACGGGAAGGAGATTTTTCCGCTCGATGAACAGGAACTGAGAAAGGCGCTTGAAATCATGAAAGGCTCTATCGAGGCGCTGTCCATCACTTCGATTTTCTCGCCGGTCGCATATGATCATGAGGATCGTGCAGCTGAGTTGGCGAAGGAGATTCTTGGGGTTGATGTTCCGGTGACCAGATCCCACGAGATCGCCTCGATCGGGTTGCTCGAACGGGAGAATGCTGCGATCCTGAATGCTTCACTCAACCGGGTTGCCCGCTCAACAGCACTGGGCTTCAAAAAAGCCCTTGCCGACGAAGGAATCACCGATGCACAGGTGTATCTTTGTCAGAATGATGGCACCCTGATGAGTATCGACTACTCTATTGAATATCCTATACTCACCATCGCCTGCGGCCCGACAAACAGCATCAGGGGGGCTTCTTTCCTCAGCGGGTTCAAGGATGCTCTCGTGCTCGATGTAGGGGGTACCACCAGCGACATAGGCGTCATTCGACAGGGATTTCCAAGAGAATCCTCTCTTGCCGTCGAAATCGGTGGAGCCCGAACCAACTTCCGAATGCCTGATCTCAATTCGCTCGGACTCGGAGGAGGGACGATTGTTCATATCACCGGGGAAGGGATCAGCGTTGGACCTGACAGTGTAGGTTACAGGATAGTCGAGGAGTCTCTGGTGTTCGGTGGTTCTACCGTGACGGCTACCGATATTGCTGTTCGACTTGGGATGGCAGAGCTCGGCGACCCTTCGCTCGTCTCCCATATCCCGATTGAAACAGCCGAGGCAGCACATGGAATTATGATGCAGCTCGTGCAGAACGGGATCGACTCGATGAAACTGACCAAAGATCCGGTTCCTCTGATTCTCGTAGGGGGAGGCTCTCTGCTGATCAGCGATGAGATCCCCGGAACGGAACAGATCATCAGGCCGGAGAACTTTGGTGTGGCAAATGCTCTGGGTGCTGCGATTGCTCAGGTAAGTGGACAGATCGAGCGTGTGTACTCGCTTGATGCAATGACACGGGATGAAGCAGTGGCAGATGCCAAAAAAACCGCTACCGAAGAGGCGATTAAGGCAGGTGCAGCACCGATGACGGTGAGAATCGTCGATGTGGAAGATATTCCTCTCGCCTATCTGCCAGGCAACGCTACAAGAATCAGAGTGAAGGCAGTCGGCGACCTGAAACAATGATTCTCTGCTCTGAATTCTCTACCCCCGACTCTGACAGGGGGGCTCCTCCATTGCGCACCGAGGAGTCCCCGGTCATGTCCATTTGCCTGCATGTTTCGTTTCACTCGATAGTCTCAGGGCTCAGGACGAGAAATGAATACCGGTACAAACGTCGGTTCAGGGGCTGAAGCCCGATGCTCGTTTCTATCTTTTTCTACCTGACCTGACTTTGTACTATCACTGAGGAACCGGGCAGAGTTCCTCAGTGAGTCATAAGAACATACTCATTCAAGCGTGAAGAGATAGACACTTCCCGTATTTTCGTTCGGCCAGAGGTATTCATCGTTTGAGGCTCCGACAACTACCATATTGCCTGAGACAGCGACTGAGGCACCAAACTTATCATTCTGGCTTGCATCGGGGGCAGTCAGCTGCCTGTCAAGAACCCAGTCCGAACCGGTATTCTTATAGACAAAGGCACTTCCTGTATAACTCAAATCGTCAACATCACTATTGTGAGCTCCAACAACGATGTATTCGCCATCAATGGCCACAGAACAACCAAATTCTTCACGCCAGGAGTTCTCAGCATGGGTAATCTTTTTGACTTCCACCCATTCCCCTAAGCTGGAATCATACTGGAAGATGTATGCACTCCCGTTATCGTAATCAGAGTTTCCGCTGTCGTCTTCCCAGATTGCTCCTACAATGGCATGATCTCCATCAATCGCCACAGAATAGCCGAATCTGTCACCCTGAGAAGCATCAGATGCGTTCAGAATCTGCATCTCTTCCCATGCAACGCCATTATAATGGTATATCGTGGCACTACCCGCGCGATATGAATCAGTAGACCCGGTATCTGTGTAAACATAATCTTCATCACCCACTATTGCATAATTACCATCGATATCAACAGAACAGCCGAATTTGTCATTATATCCATTATCCGCAGAATCAGAGATCGGCAGTGCAGTTTCGCTCCCCCATACATCTCCACTTTTAATATATGTATGTACTATACCTTGATCATTGATTCCGGCATTTACGCTGCCTATAAACAGATTGTCACCATCCACAGAAACGGCCACTCCGAATTGGTCGTTGTTCGACTCACCCAAAAAAACTTCCCCGATTTTCCACTCTTCATCAGTATTGTCGTAGGTATAGGTGTGCGCTGTTCCTATATAATCAGTACCTCCATTATTATCACCGATCACAACTGAATCTCCGCTTATCGAAACTGATGCGCCGTAATATGAATATTGGTTTTCATATTCAGGTTCAGGAGTGAGTTTCTGTTCTTCCTCCCATGAACCCGTAATGCTGTCATAGGAGAAGATATAGGCTGAATTGGAGCTTTTTGCTGCTACAACCAGATTGTTGCCGTCAAACGCAAGTGAATTACCGAAAAACTCAAAAGCAGATTCCCCGGATGGATATAGCTTCACCAGATCCCATTTTGCATACAGTTCCACATTCCCCGTAGACCCGGTTGAGATTGTTGTTACCTCTGTAACGAACGAAGCTTCCTCATACCAGCCTGCGAATACATGACTCTCCTTCGCGGCTTCACCAAGAGTTATATCCGCAGTCACTATCGTATAGGAGGAAGGATTTGAGGTGTCGTTTGTTCCTCCGTCAAGATGATAGGTGATGGTATAGGTCGTAACTGTCCACTTCGCATACAACGTGGTATCGCCCGAGATATCCCAGGGAGCGGCACTGCTCATGTCAGCATGATAATACTGCGTACCTCCGCCATCGGCTGCCGTGAAATAGCCGCCGAAGGTGTAGCCTTCACGTGCAGGTTTTACCGCGGTGGGCATGGCTTCACCCATTGTTGCGGAAACTGTTCCGCTTCCTCCGCTGCCTTCAGCATCATCAAGGGTTACGATACAGGTCGGATCAACCCAGTGAGCATAGAGTTCCACATTCCCCGTAGACCCGGTTGAGATTGTTGTTACCTCTGTAACGAACGCATCTTCTTCATACCAGCCTGCAAAATACCGATCTGTCTTGGTTGGCTCGTTCAACGTTATATCCGCAGTCACTATCGTATAGGAGGAAGGATTTGAGGTGTCGTTTGTTCCTCCGTCAAGATGATAGGTGATGGTATAGGTCGTAACTGTCCACTTCGCATACAACGTGGTATCGCCCGAGATATCCCAGGGAGCGGCACTGCTCATGTCAGCATGATAATACTGCGTACCTCCGCCATCGGCTGCCGTGAAATAGCCGCCGAAGGTGTAGCCTTCACGTGCAGGTTTTACCGCGGTGGGCATGGCTTCACCCGCTGTTGCGGAAACTGTTCCGCTTCCTCCGCTGCCGTCGGTGTCATCAAGAGTAACGGTATAGCCATTTCCAGTCCACACAGCATAAAGCAGCAGCTCTTCGTCAGTGGAGTAGACAGCTTCTTCTGCATAGCTTGTCCCACTGCCGTCTGCTGCGGTATTCCAGCCGTCAAAGGTATACCCGTCTCTCACCAGAGGGTCACTCTCACTATTGCCTGCCAGTGTCAGAGCTTCTCCCTGCGTCTTGAGTTGATCGTCAGGGGGTGTGCCTCCAGTCGCATTATTACTATCATATGTGACAGTGTATGTGGAAATTTCTGGCGAATTATCACATCCGTAGAAGGTGAACAGTATCACTATAAATACCAGAAAGATTGCTAGCCTGCCTTTGCTCATTTCCTTACTCCTTGCATACATACCCGATTCAATCCTCAGGATATCTCAATATCTCATATCGCGACATCGAGAGAAAAACCAGAAATACCTAGTGAGTTTTGCTAGTTTATACCGGTTAGTCATGGTAGGCTTCCTTTATGAATGTACCCAGAGCGCACATGAGTGTTGGTTTCCGTATTGTTATTGCCTCAATCATTTCGCTCGCACTCGTGATCTTTGTATCGGTCATTCCGATTTCTCATGCCTCACACCATATCCCTGTGCTTGAAGGGAAAGCTGTTCTCCCGCAGTTTGACAGCACTATCACTCATTATTCCCTTGACGGAGACTGGCTTCTTACAAAAGAACGTGGTGAACCGGAATTCCAGAAGGTACCAGCCGTTGCATGGGGGAACGGGTACGGAGTGTATTCGCTGAGTCTTGCTGTCCCTTCGTCTGAGGAGGGAATTCCTCTGCAGTTATTTACGCGTAATATGGGGACGAGTGGTATTGTTTCCGTCAATGGAGAGTATATCGGAGAACAGGGAGTGTATGGAGAGAGTCCTGCACTTGCCGAAGCAAGTGCTCTTACCTCGGCCTACACATTCACTCCTCATTCTGGTGACAATCTCATTGAAATCAGTGTAAGCAACTTTACGCATCCCAGAGGCGGTCTCTGGGAACAGGTTCTGATCGCACGGGCTCCAGTTCTTCAGAATCTCTATGACAGGCAAGTATCCCTCGATAGTTTTCTCTTCGGAATCATAGTCTTCATCTCAATCTATATCTGTGCGCTTTCCATTCAGCTCAGGGAGTACTCTCTTCTCTACTTCGCCTTGGCAATCTTTTTTGTTGCACTTGGGAACAGCACACGGTATACATTTTCGATATATCGGATCTTTCCATGGATTGATTATGTTCTGGTGAAGAAATCTGCGCTCTCTTTTTTTTACCTAGGAGGAGGGTTTATCGCAAAATCCTTTGCGGCGGATCTGTTGAGGAAAAGAAAGAGTCTCCTCATCAATATCATTTTTGTGATCAGTGTGTGTGCCGGACTTCTGATCCTTCTCCTTCCGTACAGGACCGGATATACGGTCAGTATCTTTTTCTACCCGTTTCTTTTTTTTGTTTTCAGTATTTTTATCATCCATCAGTATCAATCCATATTCACCTATTTTACGTTGAAGTCCCTTCTCTGGGCTGTTCCCCGTTTGATCATCCAGATGCTGCTGCTTTACGGCACAGCACATGACTCCTATTCCTTTGTTACAGGTCGTTATGATGTTGACATGCTTCCTTATATGTCAACATTATATGCAATTGTGTACTCACTCCTTCTTGTACAGACGATCCTGGACAACCGGCAACGGTTGGAAGTGGCAAAAAGTCAGATCATCACCATAGCAGATAAGACACGGGAATCTCTTCGAAATGCGCTTCATGACCGTCTCGGTCAGATGACCCACGGTCTCGAGTTCCTGAGTGAGAGTCTGATCCGCTCAGGGAGGGTGGATCAGGAACGCCTTAAAATGATCAATGAAACTGCTAAGGATATCAACAGTGAACTCCGTTCCCTGCTGGGAGAGCTCAGTCCTTCAAGGCTCGAAGATCTCGGCTTCAAGAAAGCCGTGGAAGATATGGTGAAAATGGAGACAAAGATATATGGGATTCCCATTGTACTCTTTTTAGATGATGTTGATTTTGCCATCTGGTCTCTTGCTGCGGAACACCTGTACCTGGTGATTCGGGAGAGTCTGACCAATGCGGTTCATCATGCGAGTCCGACTCAGATTGAAGTAACCCTTCGGTCAGAGAACGAGAGATATATTTTAGATGTGGTAAATGATGGACTTGAGAAGGTGCGGTTCATCCCGAAGGTAGTAAAAGGGCATGGAATTGATATTATGCGGTATAGGATTGAAGCTCTCGGCGGATCGATGTTTGTTCATGCCGAAGGGAAAGGCCTCTTTCGCGTGCATGTTGAGATTCCTCAGGAGGAAATATGATTCAGGTAATGATTGCAGATGATCATAAGCTGATAAGGGAAGGAATAAAATCTCTCCTTGAGGAGGTCGATGATATTGAAATTCTCGGCGAGGTTAATTCCTGCTCGGCACTTGAAGAAGCTCTCATGGATCGACTTCCAGATGTTCTCATCCTAGATATACATATGGAAGGAAGGCACAGCGGCCTCAATTTTCTCGAGATGCACCAGGATTATATCGGGAAGATAAACATCCTCATACTCTCCATGAGTGAAAATATTTCCATCGTGAAGCGAGCAATCGATCTTGGTGCTACAGGGTACCTTCCCAAATCAGAGACGAGTGACTGTATCATTTCAGCTATCCATACGGTTGCTTCCGGGGCTCTCTATCTTGCGCCAGTTATCTCACGACAGCTCCTTCAGACAATTGATTCCCATGCATCCGCAGAAACGAAGGGACTTGAGAAAATCCTCACAAAAAGGGAATTTACTATATTTTGTCTTCTCGGTCGCGGTCTCACTGCACGGAAGATCTCTCATAAACTCCAGGTGAGTTCAAGTACGGTGAGTACCCATATGGAAAATATGAAGATGAAGTTGGAGTTTTCGAGTACGGCAGAGCTGGTACGATATGCTCTTCAGTGGAGCGTGGAGGAATATTCCAAAGCCGGAATTCGGACAGAAGATTGAAACTGAAGTAGAAAAGCACTCATTATGTCCGCAGTGAAGGGCAAGATCGAGCAGCTTCGTCTTCTCTTCTCGTATTCCCTTCGCAGGGTTTGCCGGTACAGGGGATATCCTCTTGCTTCAAGCCGGTTTTTTTCCACTTGATGAGGAGAGGAGACAGTCCTATTGAGAAGAATAATTATATCAATTAGGATTTAGCGACACTACATCCTACCCTGAGAGAGTATACACATGAGAGCAGCCGTTTATAGAGAGTTTAGAAAACCACTGAAGATCGAAGTTGTCCCGGATCCTGTTCCGACCGATAAGGGTGTGGTTATACGGGTGAAGGCTACAGGCTTGTGCAGGAGTGACTGGCACGGCTGGATGGGCCATGATCCGGATATCACTCTCCCTCATGTTCCAGGTCATGAGCTTGCAGGGATAGTGGAAGAGACAGGGAAAGATGTTTCCCTGTGGAAGAAGGGAGACCGTGTCACAATGCCCTTCGTATGCGGTTGCGGACACTGCCCCCAGTGTGCCTCCGGTAATCATCAGGTCTGTGACAACCAGTTTCAGCCGGGGTTTACCCATTGGGGATCATTCGCAGAGCTGGTAGCCGTCGATTATGCTGATACAAACCTTGTCAGAATTCCCGAGGAGATAGATTTTGTAACGGCAGCCAGTCTCGGATGTCGCTTTGTCACATCCTTCCGGGCTGTCGTGGAACAGGGAAAGGTCTCTGCAGGTCAATGGGTGGCTGTACATGGATGCGGGGGCGTCGGGTTGTCGGCCATCATGATTGCCAAGGCCCTGGGAGCAAACGTCATTGCCGTGGATATCGCGGAAGACAAACTTGCTTTCGCGAGATCGATCGGTGCAGCCTGGACTGTAAATGCGTCCACATCACCGGATGTCGTTCAGGAAATCCGTGATATCACCGGAGGAGGAGCCCATGTGTCTCTGGATGGATTGGGGTCCCCGGTCACGTCATTCAATTCGGTGTCCTGTCTGAGGAAAAGGGGGAAACATATTCAGGTAGGGCTCATGCTGGGTGATCATAAAAACTCTGCCGTCCCCATGGATAGAATCGTCGCACATGAACTGGAAATTCTGGGAAGCCATGGAATACAGGCCTACAGGTATCCGGATCTTCTCGGGATGATCGCAACGGGGGCCCTGGAACCGGCAAGACTTATCAGAAAGAGGATCTCGCTTGAACAGTCTCTTTCAGAGCTTACCGCAATGGACCGATTCGATGGAATTGGTATTACGGTGATAGACAGGTTTTAATGAACTGTCACAAAGTGCCTCATACACTGCAGCAAAGTACACACAGAGCATTTCCGATGTGTAAGCACGTCCTTACTCCCCATATTCCAGTACGGGAAGGTGCGCCCTGAAGCTTCGTATCTCATGATCTGCTCTTCTCAGTGTTTTTCATGTTCTCACAGTGACGTCCATGAAGCTGTATAGAGATGCTGAAGACATTCCCCTTTCCTTACCTCTCTGTGATAAACCGGTAACTTCCATGCCAGTAGCCGTAGGAGTTCGAGAAAACGCCATTGCGGTCGGCGGAGGCGTAGGAATCCTGAGGTCCCATCATCTCGATCACGACAGTCCCTCCCGTATCAAAGGTGATCAATCCTGCATGGACTGCCGCAACACCGATGGGAGAATCGTGGGAATAGATTCCGTCACCCCAGATCGGGTTCACGCTTCCTCCCGGAGGAAGGGTTATCTGTATTCTCCTTCCAACCTCTCCCCTCCACTGTTCTGCAGTTTCTGACCAGGAAAGGTCGGCTGAGACGTCATACTGGATTTCAGTGAAAGATTCTGGAGGCACTGAACTCATTTCGCCTGCATCGAATGAGAACCTTACATTCGTTCCGACCTGAGTCTTATCGAGCGGAGACAGGAGTATGAGATAGAGACCTCCTTCCCTCAGATTCATGGCAGGAGTCATCTGATCTGCGGTGCCTGTACCCCAGTTCATTCCCACTTGCTGCTGATCAGCTGAGTCCAGATCGTAGACGACGAAAAGAGCTTCACAGGCTGCGTGAGACTCATTGGTGAGTGTGAAGGTCCCGTCCTCATCAGGAGAGAAGAACACGGCCGTTTCGTTTTCCATCGTAAAGGAGAACGGGGTGAGAATATCGAGCAGGTAAAGATATCCGTCACTGTCGGGGATGAGGTTCACTGCAGTGATCTGCTGTGGGTGTGACTGGTAGAGGTCGATATCACCATTCTCGTTGTAGAATCCGAAATAAATATGTTCGCCCTTCACTTCGAGGTCCGGCTGCCACCATCCCGTTCTGCTGCGTGAGGTCCCTATGACCTGTGAAGATGTCCAGGAAGATCCTTCGTCAAGGGATCTGAGAATGACGTATGAGTCGTTCTTGTCGAGATAAATAAGTACGGCCTCGCCGCTGTCAGTGAATGCGATATCGGTATAGCGGACATGGGCTCTGCTGAACTCGACATCCTCATCCTTATAGACACAGGTGAACTGCGGGGATTCTGACCGGGCGTCGGTGCATCGGTAGACGAAGGAACCTTCGGAATTAAGGATGGAAATCAGAACAGTGTTCTCATCTTTCGGATTCACGGCAATATCGAGAGTTCCGAGTGTAGAAGGGATGGACGCGATATTCCAGGTCTGTCCTCCATCGTCAGAGAAGCGGAATTTGACAGTGAACGCGTCATTATTATCCTGGTAGGCGGTGTAAAGTCCCTCATTCAGGTATTCTATCTGTCCGGAATACCCACTCGAGGAAGAGTCGGTATCTGAAGTAAAGTCCTTTTTCCAGGTGAATGAGGAGCCTTGATCCCGTGATATGCCGAAATTGAAGTCCCAATGGGAGCTGTGTCTGTGGTAGGTTACATACAGGGAGTCATCTTCCGCAACAGCAAAATCCGCAATACTCACGGCTTCTTTCGGGGTGACGGCTTTCGGGGAAGAGAACGTGATCCCGTCTGATGATCTCACTATCCAGAGGCTCCCGTTCAGAACATATCCTATAGCAAGAGAGCCGTCTGAGAAGAGTGCAAGGTCTTCCAGATACCCCTCGTCGACCGTCAAGACTATAGTGTCCTGAGTCCCCTGATACGGATGTGAGGTGACAAGATGCAGCTTCCCATCATTATCAGTATAGGCTATATAGAGTGCGGTTCCGTCTGATTCAAGTGCGATCTCACTTGAGGCCTCACCTCTCCCGGGATGTGTGACGGTAGAGGTTGATGCACTGAGAAATCCAGGGATTATGATCAGGATCAGAAGAATCATGAGCGGATAAGAAAAGATATGTTTCATGCGCTGCCTCCTCATGCTGCAGAGAATAAGGCTGTGCTGTATTGTACAGTATAACCGGTTTTATATTTGCGTTAAAGAGATTGTTGTCGTAGTAAATTCAATATGCCTGAACATGGAAACCGTGCCGTTTTCTGTCCATTCATGGTATGAGACCGCAAGAGCATGATAGACGTGAAGACAATGAATATTCACCAGACAGCCTGTCACCACGCCGATATCAGTGAGTATGAGTCTGCATCCAGGACCGGAACACAGCACTGCTTGACATGTTTGATAGAACTATTTAATAATGTTATTAAACAGGAGTTTCAACAATGGCGGAAACACAGATGGAACAGGCTATCCTGGAGGCCGCAGAACGGCTTTTCCTTGAACGGGGATTTGCACTCACCTCCACAACCGACATAGCACGGGAGGTAGGCTGCAACCAGTCTCTCCTCAATTACTACTTTCGCAGCAAGGAACGGCTTTTCCAGATGATTTTTGAGGATAAGGTCCGGGTCCTCCTTTCCTCTCTCAAAGAGCCGATGGATTCGAATATTCCCTTTTTGGATAAAGTCCGGGTTCTTTGTGAGGGTCACTTTGACATAGTATCCCGGAATCCCAGAGTCCCGTTGTTTCTTCTGCATGAAATACACACGAATCTCCAGCGGCTTGAGAGTTTCAAGGAAATCATAAACGGAATTCTGGGTGACATCTCCCCTCTGTTCGAGAAAGAACTCAACAGGGAGATGCAGAAAGGAACGATACGGGAAACGACCTTTTTTGATATCCTGATGACTATGGTGTCTCTGAATATAGGAGTGTTTCTGTTTCATCCCATTCTTGAAGATGTTTTGGTGCAGCATCAAATTCATGTAGAGAATATGCTCCGAGCAAGAAGGAAGGAGAATGCACGAATCCTTCTTGTAAGTCTGCTTCCATGAGGATCGCTATGAATGTAAGAACAAGACTGCGGCTGCCTGCTGTGGGGATGCTGATCCTGATCATGCTTTTCCCCCTTGCAAGTAAGACAATAACCCTGGAACAATGCGAGGAGAGCGCACTCCTCAACCACCCGCTGACAGATCAGCTCCACTGGATCGAAATGATAGAGGATTCCGGTCTCCGGCTGGCGAATGCACAGTACCTTCCCAAAGTTTCACTTGCAGCGAAAGCTACACGCCAGTCAGAAGTTACCTCGGTTTCCATCCCTGCTGCAGGTATAACCCTTGACGGGAGCCTGAACCAGTTTCAGCTGGTTGGAGAAGTGAATCAGATAGTACTTGACGGTGGAGCGGTAAAAGCTCAGAAAGAGGCGGTTGTCGCTTCATCTGCTATATCCAGAGCGCAGTTTGCCGTACAGATGGATTCAGTGAAGCGTGCTGTCAGGCAGGCCTATTTCTCTGTGATCCTTCTCGACAGAAAGCTGGACCAGCTCAGGATCATGCAGAAGGTACTTGCCGATACTCGGGCCAAGGTCACTGCCTATCTGAATAACGGCATAGCCACACGATCCGATGTGGATGCACTCAGGGTGGAAGAGATCAATATGAAGTCCAGTATTCTCGAACTGGAAACGGAGAGGGAGAAAACCCTCTATACGCTCGAACGGATGACCGGTATGGCCTTCGGAGATGATGTGAACCTTGGTATACCTGAAATGCCGGAAGGACCTGTATCTGAGGATGTTTCCAGATTGAGGCATGAATTCTCCATCTACCGGGGACAGCTTGCCTCTCTTGAAGCACAGCAGAAGGCTCTTCATGCAAGCCTTTACCCGAAGATCCAGGTATTCGCTCAGGGAGGATACACCCAGCCGGGGCTGAATATGCTCAATCCCGATCCCTCTGCGTGGTGGCTTGTAGGTATCAGAGGTTCTCTCGCGCTTGATGCCTACTACACCTACCAGGCACATACACAAACGATTGAATCCCGGATGGAGCAGGTGGGAATGCAGGTTAACCAGTTCGCACTCGAAGAAGAAATCAGACTTCATAGGCAGCTGAAGGATATAGAGCGCCTGAAGGAAACGATCGAGCTGGACAGAGAGCTCATTGCCCTGAAGGCATCGATGCAGAAAGCAGATGAAGCAAAGATTGAAACCGGAAGCCTCTCTGTATCTGATCTCATAGAGGAAATGAACGAGGTCACCCTTGCAGAAATGAAGAAGGCAGAGCACGAAGTGCAGCTGCTGTTTGCTCAGAGCGAACTTGATCTTATCACAGGAAACGGAGAATAAAAGGGATGAAGAAACTCACACTCATAGGTATTGTGCTTCTTGCAGTTGTTTCATGTTCACCGAGTGAGGATGTCATAATCGCAGAGGGGAGTCTCGAAGCGACAGAGGTGATCGTAAGTGCAGAGGTAACTGGTCGGATTGTTGCCTTCGACGTACAGGAAGGGACTTTGGTAGACGAAAACCAGATTATCGGGAAGATCGATGATCAGCAGCTGGTTCTTCAGAGAGGTCAACTGGTTGCCATGCAGAAGCGTATCGAGAGCCAGAAACCTCATATCGATATACAGCTTGCGCCCCTTGAAGAACAACTTGCCGCCGCAAGAGCGGACCAGACAAGGATAACGACTCTCTCTGTTTCTCAGGCCGCAAGTCAGAAACAGAAGGAGGATGCAGATGCCCGGGTGAAGACTCTTGAATTGCAGCTTGCGGCACAGAAGTGTACGCTGGAACAGACTGTCGAAGGCTTGAATAATGAGATAGAATCGCTTTCGTATCAGATAGCTCAGCTTGATGACCGAATCGATAGGTGTATATTGCAAAGTCCGATCGACGGCATACTCCTGACAAGCTATGTGGACTCTGGTGAACTGGCTGCTGCAGGGCATCCGCTGTTCAAGGTCGCTGATCTGAACAACATCTTTCTGCGGGCATACATCACCGCATCACAGCTGTCATCGATACAACTCAACGATACGGTGAATGTGAAGGTCGACCATGGAGAGTCTGACAGCAGATACTACAAAGGTACTGTTTCCTGGATATCAGAGGAAGCAGAGTTCACACCGAAGACTGTACAGACAAGGGATGAACGGGCTTCTCTGGTATATGCTGTAAAGGTCTCTCTCGAAAACGATGGCTATCTGAAATTGGGTATGTACGGTGCGATCATCGAGGTGGAGTGAGTATGGATCGGATGGCTATTGCAGCACATGGGCTCAAGAAACACTACGGTAAGGTCCATGCGCTGAAAGGTATCGACATCGATGTCGGTGAAGGAGAGATCTTCGGCCTTATCGGTGCTGACGGGAGCGGTAAGACCTCCCTGTTCCGAATCCTTACGACATTGATCGTTCCGGATGAGGGCACTGCTACGGTCAACGGTTTCGATGTTGTCCGGGACTTCTGGAAGATCAGGAAAGAGATCGGGTACATGCCGGGGCGGTTCTCCCTCTATCAGGATCTGACGGTGCGGGAGAATCTTGATTTCTTCGCCACAGTATTCAACACTTCGATACAAGAGAATTATGACCTGATCCGGGAGATCTGGGTGCAGCTCGAGCCTTTCAGCACCCGCAGGGCCGGGGCTCTGTCGGGAGGGATGAAGCAGAAGCTTGCTCTCTGTTGTGCACTGGTGCATCGACCGTCGGTGCTCTTCCTTGATGAGCCGACTACGGGTGTTGACCCTGTGTCCCGAAAAGAATTCTGGACGATGCTGGAGCGGTTCAACCGGGAAGGTATCTCCATTCTGGTGTCGACTCCTTACATGGACGAGGCAGAACTCTGTGACAGGATCGCTCTTATCGAAGATGGTCGTATCCTTGAGATCGGATCCCCTGGTGAACTGTCCGGGAGATTCACAGGAGATCTCTGGTCGATCAACGCTGATAGACTGAACCGGCTTCTTCCCGTTCTGAAAAAACACCCTTTGGTGGAGACCTGTTTCTCTTTTGGCAGTTCGATCCATCTGACCACCGAAGCCGGCGCTGTTACGGAAAAGGATCTCATTTCCTGGCTTGGTCATCATGGACAGGGAGAGGTATCCATACAGCACATCAGCCCCACTATTGAGGACAGATTCCTCTCTCTTTCGGCCGAGGGTGAACACCGATGAGTGCCATCACTGTCACCGATCTGACGAAGAAGTTCGGATCCTTCACTGCTGTAGACCATATCAATTTCCTCGTGAAGGATGGTGAGATATTCGGATTTCTCGGTGCCAACGGTGCAGGGAAGACAACGGCGATGAGGATGTTGACCGGACTTCTCAGGCCGACAGCCGGCACCGGGATCGTGGCTGGCTACGATATCAGGAAGGAGAGCGAGAAGGTCAAGGCGAATATTGGATATATGAGTCAGAGATTCGCCCTGTACGGGGATATGACTGTCGATGAGAATATCAGGTTGTTCGGCGGTATCTACGGTATGACCAGGAGAGAAATACAGGGTAAAAGAGATAAGCTCCTGGATAATCTGGGATTGAGTACACAGAGGAACAGCCTCGTATCGACTCTGCCGCTGGGGTGGAAACAGAAGCTTGCCTTCTCCGTATCTATTTTTCACAGTCCACGGATCGTGTTCCTCGATGAGCCCACAGGAGGAGTTGATCCGGCTTCCCGCCGGCGTTTCTGGGAAATGATCTATGAGGCTGCAGAGAGCGGTATAACGGTCTTTGTTACCACCCACTATATGGATGAGGCTGAATACTGTGACCGTGTTTCCATTATGGTCGATGGGAGGATAGAGGCACTCGATACCCCCGGTCGGCTGAAAGAGGAGTATCAGGTCTCTTCCATGGACGAGGTCTTTCAGATGATAGCGCGAAAGGCACAAAGGACGGCTGACTGATGAGTTCTCTTGCTGCCTTTGTGAAGAAGGAATTCCACCATATCCTGAGAGATCGCTGGACGCTGATGATCCTTCTGGCTACACCGATCATCATGCTTATTCTCATTGGCTTTGCCATGACCACCGAAGTCAAAGGTACCACGTTCATGGTACTGGATCTCTCTCAGGATGCAGCCAGCAGATCCATTATCGAGTCTATGTCACAGAGCACGTACTTCACCTTCGGCGGGTACCTGAACGACGAGGAATCCATTGATCAGGTGCTCAGGAGGGGAGAATCAGGGCTGGTACTGGTATTCCCCGCCCGTTTTACAGCAACAGGAGTACAGGGCGGGCAGCTGCATATCGCTGTCATAACTGACGGCAGTGACCCCAATACAGCGAAGACCCTGACCAATTATGCCAGTGCGATCATCACGCGATGGGCTCGGAAACAGGGGGGAGCTGCCAGTCCATCAGGGTTGGTTGAAGTGGAGACCCGTTTTCTGTACAACCCCGCGATGAAGGGAGCGTATAATTTTGTACCGGGAGTTCTCGGCATGATCCTTCTTCTGATCTGTGCGATGATGACATCGGTCTCGATCGCCAGGGAAAAGGAAACCGGAACAATGGAGATCCTGCTCGCTTCACCGATGAGACCTGCCGCCATCATTCTTGCGAAGACAATACCGTACTTTGTGCTCTCCTGTCTTAACCTCGTTACGAGCCTTTTCATGGCGATGAGTGTACTGGGAGTCCCGGTGAGAGGGAGCTGGTTCGCTCTCGTCATCGTTTCCCTGCTGTATATAGTGGTTGGTCTGCTGATGGGTGTTATGATTTCCACGATTGCCAATTCACAGCTTGTTGCTCTTCTGATTTCTGGAATGGGGATGATGCTTCCTGTCATGCTCCTGTCAGGTATGATGTTTCCTGTCGAATCGATGCCTCTTCTCCTTCGGATCATATCTCATCTCATCCCGACCCGCTGGTATGTTTCTGCGATGAGAAAGATCATGATCAAGGGACTCTCAATAGGTTCTATAGTGACCGAGCTCGCGGTCCTGGCTCTGATGGGCATAGTTGTTCTTGTCATCAGTCTGCGGAAATTCAAACCGAGAATGGAGTAGCCATGCTGAAATATCTGGTACAGAAAGAATTTATTCAAATCAGGCGCAACTCATTCCTTCCGAGGATGATCCTCATATTTCCCATCATAGTCCTCCTGATTCTTCCTCTTGCTGCGAATTTCGATATAAAGAACATCAATGTGGTGATCGTAGATCACGATGAGAGCATGGTTTCTCAGCGTCTTCTCGCTAAGATATCCTCTTCCGGATATTTCCGGGTGTCGGGGCAGCGTTATAACGATTCTGATGCACTGAGAATGATAGAGCTGGGGACTGCTGATATGATCCTTGAGATTCCCTATGAGTTTCAGAAGGATCTGATGATGGGCAGGGTTCCTGAGGTGCTGATATCTGCTGACACTGTGAACGGTTCAAAAGGCAGTCTCGGCAGTGTGTATCTTTCCTCGGTTATCCAGGACTTCACTATGGAGCTTCTGGCTGAGGTGCAGCCCGCACTGGAGATGGCGTCCCGGGTCAGTATTCAGCCTCATTATCGCTATAATCCTCATCTTTCATACCCGGATTTTATGGTCCCAGCGCTCATGGTCATCGGGCTTCTTCTGATCACAGGATTTCTTCCTGCGCTGAATATCGTCGGTGAAAAGGAGTCGGGCACCATCGAAAGCATGAATGTTACGCCCGTTCGGAAGAGGACGCTGATTCTTTCCAAGCTCATTCCGTATTGGCTCATAGGGTTCTTCGTGTTCACCTTCATGATGGTCATAGCGTATGGTGTGTGGCATCTGGTCCCGGCAGGAAGTCTTCCGGCTCTCTATCTTGCAGCAGTTCTGTTTGTTTTCACCGTATCCGGTTTCGGTCTGATCATTTCAAACTATGCAAACACGTACCAGCAGGCGATGTTCATGATGTTTTTCTTCGTGATGATTTTCGATTTCCTGAGTGGTTTGTTCACTCCGATCTCAAGTATGCCTGAATGGGCACGGATCATCAGTCATGCCAGTCCCCTGCGTTATATGATTGAAGTGCTCCGGGGAGTCTATCTGAGGGGGTGTCTGACGCAGGACCTTCTCCGGCAGCTGATACCGTTGGGAGTGCTTATGGTTGTCTCCAATAGCTGGGCGATTATCAGCTACAGGAAAAATCACTGATTCTGTTGATACGTTGCGTGTCTGTTCAGGAACTGCTCTGTATGAAGCGGGCAGTTCGAGACTCCTCCCCCGGGAGCTTTCCGTCTCCCGCAGGACTGTAGTGGATCAGAGAACCAGCCTCCCTGTCAGAGAAATGCATCTGCATGGAAGCTGTGGTTTTCGATCGGCAACCGGTATTGGCGCAGGTCGTAAACAATTCCGGTTGCACCTGTGCCTGACATCGGTCACATACCCTTTCTACCGATGTAGAAGGCATATCCGTAGTACTTACTGAACCGTCTGAACAGGTCCTCTTCGTGCCTCTGTTCCAGAATCCATCGTTCCACTGTTTCGTTTCCCCGATAGCGGAGAAGGAATTCTTCCTGAACAGGCCCCTGCGGGTCAAAGTACCCGGCGGTCCAGCAGTCATCCGGCAGCGTGAAGGTGGCGACCGGAACATACCCTTCCTGCTGCATCTGTGCGACTTTGTTTGCGATGGTATCTATCTCGGGGTATTCATGTTCCCAGAAATCCGAGAGTTCTGCCGGGCGGTCGGTCGTGAACCAGGAGATTTCGGAGACTGCGATGAATCCGCCGTCTTTGAGCAGTTTTCCCCATTCGCGTATTCCCCGCTGAAAACCCATGTTGTAGACTGCACCCTCCGACCAGATGAGATCCAGTGTTTCCCGTTCATAGGGAAGAGCGTCCATCGAACCGATGACTCCCCGCACCCTGTCAGTGAGTCCAGCTCCGGCAATCCGCTCATTGAGCCGGTCTATGAAGTAGGGGAAGATGTCGAGGGCGTCGATGGATCCGGCACAGTGATGTGCCAGTGTGAGTGTCTGCCCGCCGGTGCCGCATCCGATGTCGAGAATCCTTGAGCTTTCACCGATCGGTTCGATGAAACTCAGTGCTTTGAGTGTCTGTTCATCGTTTCCCGGCCCCTGACGCTCGATGCGTGAGTAGTACTCGCACATGATGTCCACATCGAAATCCATTCCCGCAAAAGGTTCGTCCTGCATCTGATCCCCCGTCTTCATTACAACCGTTATGATCACAAGATGTGATGATACCTATAGAAATACTGACTCGTCTGATGGTACCATACTCTATGCTGTAATCAAAGTGTCAGGGGGTGGGCTGAACAGGCCTTTTCATGGTTGTTCCAAACTGTACACATACCGTTGAGATCCGGTGGGAGGAAGGTCTGTCATGATCACTCTACTCATTCTTGCAATCATCTATCTTTCCTTTATCTCCCTCGGTATCCCCGATGCGGTTCTCGGGGTCGCCATTCCTGCGATCATCCTTGAATGGTCGGTGCCGTTGAGTTCCTTCGGTGTGATCTCAATGCTTATCACCGCCGGGACTATCATTTCAAGTTTCACCAGTGTGTATGTGATAGAGAGACTGGGAACCGGTCGTGTCGTGTTTTTCAGCTGCCTTATGACAGGGAGCAGTCTGCTCGCATTCTCCTTTGTTCCCTCGTTCCTCTGGTTGATTCCTCTGGCTCTGCCGCTGGGACTGGGGGCAGGTTCTGTTGATACTGCTCTGAACAATTATGTGGCACTGCATTTCAGGGCGCACCACATGAACTGGCTTCATTCATTCTGGGGCGTTGGTGCCTCAGCAGGCCCCCTGATCATGGGTGCGATGATTATGAACAGAACCTGGCATGACGGGTATCGTGTCATAGGCATAGTACAGCTCTCCTTTTCCCTTGTATTGTTCGCTTCTCTTCCCCTCTGGAAGAAGCACGTTCCCGAAGCAGTTCATGACCACCCTCCGGTTACTGTTGTCTCCGAATCTCCTAAGGCAAGAGAGCTGCCGGGACTCCTGTCAGCTCTTGCTGTGATGCTCCTGTATACCGGGGTGGAGGTAGGAGTAGGGCTGTGGGGAAGCACGTACCTTACGCTGGCAAAGGGATACCCCGTGGCCAGGGCAGCTTTCTGGATGTCGATGTACTATGGGGGGATCACCGTGGGAAGATTCCTTTCGGGCTTTGTGTCCTTTCGTCTGAGTAATACCGCGATGATCAGGTGGGGGATGCTGATTTCCATGTTGAGCGGGATGCTGCTCCTCCTTCCGATTCCGCCGTTCCTGACAGGGGCCATCCTTGTCATGATGGGGGTCGGTTTCGCACCGGTATTCCCTTCGATGCTTCATGAGACCCCTGTCCGATTCACACCACGGCATTCACAGAAGATTATCGGTCTTCAGATGGGCTTCGCTTTCCTTGGAGCAGCACTGATTCCTCCGCTCATCGGCCTCGTCATAGACTATGTAAGCGTGGCTGGGTTTCCAATTTTCATCACATGCTGTATCGTTCTCCAGCGCCTTTTCTCCCACCATCTCGATACGACTGTCTCCCGGAACAGGGTCCGCCTGACAGAAGCTTCTTGAGTCTGTGCTGCAGGAGTATGCAAGGCCCGCCGTTCTGGCGGACTATGTGAAGAAGCTCTGCACAAATACTGCAGAAGCTTTCATCGCAAATCTATTCACAGGATAATCGTCAGAAAAAGCTCTCCAAAAAGGCAAGGCGTACTGACTGTTTTACCATACTTCCCGATTACCTCACACGGAAACCTTTCCTGCAAAGTTCAGTCCTATACAGGTTTCAGCAGTGCTATCACATGACACCTGCAGACACGAAAAACCCCCGGCCTGCGGGGGTTTGCTGTGATGACTTGTTGTGCTACTGGGCTGTCACGGTAGCCTTGATGCTTCCTGTGTAGTCGTCGCTTTCGGGAAGACCGAAGGTGGTGTTTCCGGTACCGTCGAAGGTTGCTGCCAGGGACAGGGTCTTCCAGCGAAGACCATTGT
>Ga0272443_10001555_pt1 | contig 32832 bp, 28 predicted proteins | sample SSMAcet12_FD_193581 | JGI IMG/M metagenome (GOLD analysis project Ga0272443, IMG submission 193581) | Marine sediment archaeal communities from Little Sippewissett salt marsh, Falmouth, MA, United States - SSM-Acet-12 | ecosystem: Environmental > Aquatic > Marine > Wetlands > Sediment ... | reverse complement strand
TGTGGCCGAAGCCATTTTGTTCGCGGTGACCCGTCCGCCTCATGTGAATGTGGATGACATGCTCATCATGTCCACGGCCCAGGCAAGTGCATCCAGAATATACAGAAAGGAGTGACTTATGTACAGCATTGAATCCCTGGAGGAATTCACCAGGAAGGTTTTCATGAAAATGGGATGCCGTGAAAAAGATGCGCGGATGATCTCCGATGTCTTCATCGCTGCGGAACTGAGGGGATTGCCCAGTCACGGCATGCTCCGGATCAAGGATTACTACCAGCTCTGGCAGGCGGGAAGGATCAATGTGAAACCACACGTGCGGATCGTGCACGAATCTCCCGGCACCGCGGTAGTGGACGGGGACGGGGCCATCGGAATGGTGGCGGCCACCAGATCCATGCAGATTGCCATCGAGAAGGCCGGGAAGACGGGGACCGGATGGGTCTCCACAAGAAACTCGAACCATTACGGCATTGCCGGGTACTATTCCATGATGGCCCTTCCGCACGATATGATCGGGATCAGCATGACCATCGCCAATCCGCTTGTGGCCCCGACCTTCTCGGTTTCACGGATGCTGGGCACCAATCCCATCGCAGTGGCGGTCCCCGCCGGCAAACACCCGCCTTTTGTCGCAGATTTTTCCACGACACCCATTGCCCGCGGCAAACTGGCCGTTGCCTCCAAAAAAGGAGAGAAAGTTCCCCTGGGATATGTCCAGGATGCGGATGGCATCCCCTCGGACGATCCGGACATCATCACCCGCGGCGGCTCCATGCTCACCCTGGGAGGTACCCGTGAACAGGGAAGTCACAAAGGGTATTGCCTGAGTGCCATCGTGGATATTTTTTCGGCGGTGCTTTCGGGAGCCGGTTTCGGGCCTTATTGTCCCCCGTCGGTTGCCTTCCTCCCCGTGAAGGAGGAATCAGCGGGCAGGGGGACGGGGCACTTCTTCGGGGCCATGCGAATCGATGGTTTCCAGAAAGCCGAAGAATTCAAATCGAAGATGGATGACTGGATCGACACCTTCCGGGCCGCGAAGCCTGCCAGGGGACAGGACCGCGTCCTGATCCCCGGCGATCCCGAGCGGGAAAACGAGGAACGGATCCGCCGGGAGGGAGTGGACCTGCTTGTCCCGGTCCAGCAGGAACTGAAACAGGTGGCGGACGAACTGGGGATTCCCTTCATTTCCTAAACCCCAATTTTCCTAACCCCCTATTATTCCTAACTCACTAACCCCCTAACTATCTAACTCTTAAAATTAAACACCTCTTCAATGGGCAGTCCGAACACCTGTGCGATATCATAAGCCAGCCTGAGTGAAGGATTGTACTTTCCCTGTTCCAGGAAGACGATGGTCTCCCTCCTCACCCCAACTTTCCGGGCCAGGTCCAGCTGGGTCAGGTTGTCCCTGGCCCTGAGCTCCTTGATGCGGTTCGTCATGGTTTGTGTACTTCAGATAATGGCCGGCAGACATTTACATGGCGGCCAGTCACCTCAGTCATACTTCCTGCTGAGGAAACGGTGACAGAGCCAGCTCAGGACCCAGATAATGGCCATGCCCAGGATCCCCGCCCCGATCAGAGAGCTCCTGTCCATTGCGATCTTTTCCTCGAATATCATGATCACCAGCCACAGGTAAATGGACACGTAATATGATGTGGCCGCCCCGCGCCGCATGATCTTTCTGGACATCTCATCCTCCCCGGGAGTCTGGTCACTGACATCCCTCACCCTCCTCAATGCCAGGAACAGCGCAAAACCAACCACCAGAACGATTCCGGCAATCATCAAAATCTCCTGAATATTCACACGATCTGGACTGATTATCAGCCAGTTGACAACAGCAACCATGATTGTCACCGCTATTACCACCATGATTATCACTTTTTTCATGATCCGCAAATTAGTTAATTAATTCTAACACAAAGTTAGAAATATATAACATACGTGTCAAGTTTTTACCTGAGTAAATGAATCATTATTTTTGACCGTGATGATCCCATATTGCGCAATAATGGTCAAAAAGATGACCCGGATAAATGGTATACTGGCGTATTTATTCTGAAGATCATGAAGCAAACCCGGCAGCAATCCAGGAAAGAGTATCTCCGCCGCATCAACATGGTGGTCGATTATATTGAAGCCCACCTGGATGAAGGCCACACCCTGGAAAAACTCTCCCGGGTAGCTTGCTTTTCCCCCTTTCACTTCCACCGGATCTTCCGGGCATTCACGGGAGAAACGATCAATAACTATGTGAAAAGGATCCGGCTTCAGGCGGCCGCGAGCATGCTTCTAAGTGATTACAGCCGGCCGGTTTCCGAAATCGCCACCCTGTGTGGATTCAACAGCCAGGCGGTTTTCAGCAGAGCCTTCAGGGAGCATTACGGAACCAGCACGGGAGAATTCAGGAAAGCGTTTGAGAACGGGATTCGCAAGAATGGTCAAACCATCCGCAAAAATGGTCAATTCCTCCCGGTTTCTTCCCTTTACATTAGCGAGGAGTTGTTTAACAAAAACCTTGAAATGCAAATGGAAACTCACATCGAAGTAAAGAAGATGCCGGACATGAATCTGGTCTACTGCAGGCACACCGGTCAGTTCGATCAGATCTCCAAAGCCTATGACAAACTATTTAAATGGGCAGGACCCAGGGGACTGCTGAATTTTCCGGAGACCAAAACGGTCACCGTTTACCACGACGATCCCAAGGTGGTGGAAATTGAGAAGCTTCGCCAGAGCGCCTGTATCACCGTGAAGGGTGAAGTAAAAACCGAGGGTGAATTCGGTCACCTCCACCTGCCTGGCTGCAGGTGTGCTGTGGGCAGGTTCAAAGTCCAGCCTCACCAGTTCGGCGACGCATGGGATGCAGTATGTCGGTGGCTTGCCGACAGCGGCTACCAGCCTGCAGACGGCTATCCCTATGAGTATTACCCGGAAGAACACACAGGCGAAGATCCGCCTACCTTCACCGTGGATATCTGTGTTCCGGTAAAACCACTGTAGCCGGCCCTTTCAATCCAGCTTTGGGATCCGGCCCGGTGTCCAGGGTGCTTTCATCTCTTCCAGGGTCCGGTCCAGCTGCCGGATCTCGTTGTCGATCCGCTCCAGTTCCTGCAGCAGGGGCGGGAACTCCTCCCTGAGGATTGCCAGCTGCTCCTGTTCTGTCTGGGTGAGCTCAGAAGTGGAGGACCAGTGGGTGCGGATCATCACCCGCAACCTGCGGTTCAGGGGCATGTCCATTGGCGGCAGTTCCTCCCAGCTGGCAATGGCTTCGGGCCCTTCCAGTGCATAGAGGAAATCATTGAGCCGGTCCTGCAGCTCCTCTGCCCGGCTGTTCAGTTCCTTTCCGGCACCCGGGTGTTGCGCCAGGGCCAGCCTGATGGCAGCCAGTTTATCAACCAGATCTCCCGCCAGCTGTCCGGCCCCGGTCATCACCCTGGATAACTCCGAAACCTCCCGCTGGAACGCCGCCAGGGCTTCCCTGTCGGAGACGGGGAGTGTGGCGTGCTGAAGCAGTTCGGCCCTGAACGGAACCGGTTCCACCAGGGTTGTGCGTTCTCCCCCCCGCGAGATTGCCATCTCCACACTGTACCTTCCGGGCATAACCGGCAGTCCGCTCCTGTCAGATGAACTGCCCCGGCTCCTGTCAACGCTCCCGGCAGTCACCGGGCTGGTGGAAGCATAACGCAGATCCCACGCGATCCGTCCTGTCCCCTTTGAAGGTTGATGAACCAGCTTCCGGATCTCATCCCCCGCCTCATTGTACACGGTGAAGATCAGTTCGGGTTTCTGTTCTGCTTCCTCGGCGCGCAGTTCCTCTCTTGTGGGCTGCGGAACGGGCTCCTTGTTCCCGAACAGTTCCTTTTCCCTTTCTCTCCGCTCCTCCCTCAGGGTACGGGGGACTTCCTTCAGGTAGTATGTGAAGACGGCCCCGAAATCCGGATTTTCGGAGGTGTAAAAACTGGATCCCTGGCCATACTTCCCCCCGGTCTGCATATACATCAGTGCATCGGCCACGGGAAAAATATGGGCATCCTTTTCCAGGATCTGCATGTTCTTTGCGATCTCGCGCAGGGGCGTGTAATCGTCCAGGATGTAAAAACCCCGCCCGAAGGTGGCCAGCACAATGTCATTTTCCCTCTCCTGGATGGCCATATCCTTCACGCTGATGACCGGCAGTCCCCCGGAAAGCTCCGTCCACCGGTCACCCCCGTCCGGCGAGAAAAAGAATCCGAATTCCGTCCCGACGAACAGCAGACCGGGCACCTCCGGATCCTGCTCGATGGTGTGTACCGTCCCCTTCTCCGGTAGGTTCCCCGCAATGCTCACCCAGCTTTTCCCCCGGTCGGTGCTTTTCAGCACATAGGGTTTGAAGTCATCCCGTTTCCGGTTATCAAAGGTGGCGTACACCACATTGCTGTCAAAACGGTCCGCCAGCAGGTCGCTCACATAGGTGTATTGGGGGACTCCCGGGATTGTTTTCAACTGTCTCCACCGCTCTCCCCCATCCTCTGTCACCGAGATCACCCCGTCGTCGGTCCCCGCATAGAGCAAATTCTCATCCAGCCGCGATTCTGAAAATGCCACGCCGGTCCCCCACAGACTGGTGGACACATCCTTCATCACCGCATCCCAGCTCCAGTAATACCCCATCACCGGCCAGCTGTTCCGGTCGGTCTGCGAGGTCAGGTCCCCGCTGATCACCTCCCATGAATTGCCCCGGTCGTCCGACCGGAACACCTTATTTGCCATGGCATAGAGCCTGGTATGTGCGTGATGGCTGATCACCAGGGGAGCATTCCAGTTCCATTTGTAGGTCTCCTCCCCTTTGCGGGGCCTGGGCTTGATGGATATATTTTCTCCGCTCCGCCGGTCATGCCGGCTGATGTTCCCGTACTGTGACTCGCAGTAAACAATGTTGGGATCCTGAGGATCCGCCGCCACCCAGAATCCGTCCCCGCCCAGGATGGAAGCCCACTCCTCGCTGGTCACACCCTGCGAACTCAGGTTCCGGGAGGGCCCGGCCAGTGTCCCGTTGTCCTGGGTCCCGCCGTAAACCCTGTAGAAGGGAGCGCTGTTGTCGACGCCTACCCGGTAGAACTGGGTCACGGGGAGACTGGTCTTGAACAGGTATGTCTTTCCGCCGTCAAATGTTTCATAACCCCCCCCGTCTCCTCCGATCAGGAAGTGGTTGGTATCGGCGGGATCGATCCACAGCGCATGGTCATCCACATGCCGGTTCTCGCCGCTCAATGTTTCCCATGTCTTTCCCCCGTCCAACGTCACCTTCGACCGGGTTTCCATGGAATAGACCTTGTTCACATCCACCGGATCGCAGTAAATCTCATTGTAATACTGTCCGCTGCTGTGGTGGTCGCTCATCCGCTTCCAGGAAGCTCCCCGGTTCCCGGAACGGAAGAACCCGCCCTTTCCTTCAGCCGCTTCCACGATCAGGTACACCACGTTGTGGTCCGCCGGCGAGACTGCGATGCCCATTCCGCCGATATCCACAGAAGGCAAACCCGACATGGATTTCTCCCAGGTCTCTCCTCCGTCAGCGGAACGGTAGACGGCTGACTCGGGACCTCCTCCGATCTTGGTGAAGACATGCCTTCTCCGTTGCTCACTCGTGGCATACATGATGTCCGGATCCACCGGATCAATCACCACGTTGTTCACCCCCGTGTTTTCACTGATCTCAAGTACTTTCCTCCAGGTTTTCCCCCCATCGTCCGTCTTATAGAGCCCCCTGTCCCCTCCTGGTCCCCAGGCGGATCCCTCGGCCGCCACAAAAACCACGCGGGAATTCCTTGGATCCACCACGATCCCCCCGATATGCCTGGACTCCTTCAGTCCCATATGGGTCCATGATTCGCCTCCGTCTTCCGATTTATACACCCCGTCCCCGTACCCCAGGGCCCGCTGGTGGTTATTTTCGCCTGTTCCCAGCCAGAGCACATTGTGGTTGTTTGGATCCATGGTGATCACCCCCATCGAGTAGGAGCCGTGCTGTTCGAATACCGGGGTGAAGGTGGTCCCGTTGTTGACGGTCTTCCACACGTTCCCTGAGGCCACCGCCACATACCACTCACTGGGGTTATCCGGATTCACCGCAAAGTCAGCGATGCGCCCGGAGGTCATGGCCGGACCGATGCTCCTCCACTTCAATCCCTTCAGAAGCGCCGGATCCACCCCCTCCTGCTTCGCTTCATCCGGTATCTTTTTCTCTGCCGCAGTCATCCGGTCCGGATGGAGCACCAGGAAGAGCAACACAATGGCACAAAAGAACGGGAACCTGTTTTTCGCGGGTATTTTCATCATCGTGATTTTTATGTTCAAAATTTTGTGCTTTAAAATAACCATTTGTTCCCATCAAAAGGCATTTTCCGTCATGTTTTCCGGCTCTATTTGGCGGGAGTCCGCATTAATCTTTACTTTTGTTCCAAATCTATTCGACAATGCTGGACACACTGTTGCAACACAGATCCATTCGCAAATATCAGCAAAAGCCTGTCCCCGAGGAGGTGCTTCTAAAAATTCTGGAGGCCGGGATCCGTGCATCCACCACGGGAAATATGCAGGTTTATTCCATTGTCGTCACCAAGGATCCGGCTGTCAAAGAGAGGCTCGCACCCACCCATTTTAACCAGCCGATGGTGACTGAAGCCCCGGTGTTGCTGACCTTCTGCGCTGATTTCAACCGGTTTAACAAATGGTGCAGGCTTCGCAGGGCGGATCCGGGATATGATAATTTTCTTTCCTTTTTCACCGCCGCCATCGACGCCCTCCTTGTGGCACAGAATGTATGTATTGCCGCCGAATCCATGGATCTGGGCATCTGCTACCTGGGCACGGCCACCTACAACGCCGGAGAGATCATCGATATCCTGGACCTGCCCCGCGGGGTGGTGCCGGTCACCGCCGTCACGCTGGGCTATCCCGCTGAAGATCCGGGACTGACGGACCGTCTTCCGCTGGATGCGGTGATCCACAGGGACATATACAGGGATTACAGCGAGCGGGAGATCAACGAGTTTTATACCCAGAAAGAATTAATCAACACAAACAGGGAGTTTGTCAAAGAAAATAACATGGAAACCCTGGCGCAGGTTTTTACCGATATCCGCTATAAAAAGGAGGATAACATATTGTTCTCCAAGGCATTAATCGAGGTTCTCGAGCGACAGGGATTTATGAATCATCAATAAAAATCAAACGTTGGTAAAATTTTTCCTATTCTCCTGAGTTTTACTGTAGATTACACAATTTTTTTGTGTGAAGATATGTTTTATATTTGCAGGAACGGGATAAAAAGACTTTGCCATGAAAAAAGCAGCCATCATCGTCATCTTTGTATTTGCAGTGGGGCTCATCATGAGTTCCTGCAACAGGGAGATCTGCCCTGCCTACAGCCAGGCAGACACCGAACAAACAGAATATAACGGATAAATTACCGTATCACATATACGTTGCCGTCTGTTGAGATTTACCGCCTGGTAAATCTTTTTTTTGTCCCGGTAACTGCTTCTCCGATCCCGTTCATTATCTTTGCAGGGACGCATACCGGAACGATCTGATGAAGAAACTGATCATATATGTGATGCTCCTTGCCCTGACCGCGCCTCTGCTGTACGGCCAGGGAGAGATTGACGATCAGGCAGGGATGCTGTTCCAGGATGAAAGCTCGTTCGGTGTGTTCCTGAATTCCAATGGTTTCGGGGTTAACTACCGGTACGGATTCTGGAGAAATGCGAGGAACCAGTTTATCCTGGACGGTGATCTGACCTATGTGAAACATCCCAAGGAGGTGAAGGTACAGGCCCCTTACAGCTATAATACCCGCCGGTATGTTTTCGGCAAGCAGAACCTTTTCTGGGAGATCAAAGGACTGGCAGGCTGGCAGAGGGAACTTTACCGCAAACACGACCGCACCGGGATCGCGGTGAGGATGTTCTACAGCGGAGGGCTCTCCCTGGGATTCCTCAAGCCCATCTATTATCAGATCTACACCATCTCCCCCATCGGGGAGGCTGAAAGTTATGAATATCTGAAATTCGATCCCGCGATCCACCAGAACCTGATCGGCGGCAGAGGTCCCTTTTTCATGGGGTTTGACGAACTGGGCCTTGTGCCGGGACTCACGGCAAAGGCGGGAATGAGTTTTGAGTACAGCGAAAGGAATGTTGTCATTCATGCCCTGGAGGCAGGGATCGGCATCACCGCCTATCCGCGGAAGATCCCCATCATGGCCACTGAAAAGAACAACTTCCTGTTCTTCAATCTTTCCGTGGGTTATCGCTTCGGGACCGTGATCGACATCAGCGAAGCTGCCCGGGCCAAAACATTGAAGGAAAAGTGGCAGGAAAGAAGGGCGCGGAAATCGGAGGCCGAACAGCCCCTGTTTTAATTCCGGGGTCTGCCCCCAAATACCCCCCGACTGTTTTGCCTATTTCAGATAATTCGTTAATTTTGGACTCCTGTATAAAAAATGCAGAAAGCAGTATAAATCTTTAATAATTAAAATCATGGGAAATATTAAAGTTGGTATTAACGGATTCGGAAGAATCGGAAGACTTGTCTTCAGGGTTGCCATGGATATGCCCGAAGTGGAGGTCGTGGGCATTAACGACCTGCTGGACGTGGATTACATCGCGTATCTGCTGAAATACGACTCGGTGCACGGTCGTTTCAGGGGAGATGTGGCGGTCAAGGACGGGAACCTGGTCGTGAACGGATCCACCATCAGGGTCACCTCTGAAAAAGACCCGGCCAACCTGAAATGGGACGAGGTTGGCGCAGAATACATCGTTGAATCCACAGGAATATTCCTCACCAAGGAGAAAGCCCGCGGCCATCTGACCGCAGGTGCCAAAAAGGTGATCATGTCCGCTCCTTCCAAAGATGACACCCCCATGTTCGTAATGGGTGTCAACCATAAAAAATACAGCAGTGACATGGACTTCGTATCCAACGCATCCTGCACAACCAACTGCCTTGCTCCCGTGGCCAAGGTGCTGAACGATAAATTCGGCATCGTGGAAGGACTGATGACCACCATCCATGCCACCACCTCCACCCAGCTGACCGTGGACGGCCCTGCCGCCAAGGACTGGAGGAGGGGAAGGGCCGCTTCGGTGAACGTGATCCCTTCATCCACAGGGGCTGCCAAAGCAGTGGGCAAGGTGATCCCCGAGCTGAACGGAAAACTGACCGGGATGGCATTCAGGATCCCGACCACCAATGTTTCTGTGGTCGATCTGACATGCCGTCTGGAGAAACCGGCTCCCTACAAGGAGATCTGTGCGGCCATGAAGCAGGCGAGCGAAGGAGAACTGAAGGGAATCCTGGGATATACCGAGGAGATGGTGGTGTCGACCGATTTCATCGGGGAGTATTGCACATCGGTCTTCGATGCCGACGCAGGGATCGGGCTGAATGACAATTTCGTCAAGGTGGTGAGCTGGTACGACAACGAGATGGGGTATTCCTACAGCGTGGTCAAGATGATCATCCACATGGCTTCCGTGGACCACAAATAAAATTCCCAGAAATACACAATGCCGGGTCGCTTTTTCTGAAGCAACCCGGCATTTTTTTGCGCCAGCAAAACTAAATAAGTGCTTGATTGGTCTTTCAGGCAGTTCGCCTTTGAGCGGTCAGGCATACCCCATCGTCGCTGAAAATCCTTGTAAAACAAGTATTTGTAGGCTTCCTCCGGGGTATACCTGACTTTTTATCTCTGGGGGATGCTTTTGAAGCAACCTGGCATCTTTTTGCGCCAGCAAAATTAGCACGTTGCAAGAAAGCATCCCCCAGATAATCAATCAATTAGCACGTTGCAAGAAAGCGTCCCCCAGAGTATCAGTTAATCAGTACCGGACTGGCGGCTCAGAAGAATTCGATGTGTTCAAACGGAAGCTGGATGGTCTGCTCGTAATGCTGCCCCAGTTCCTGGATGGATTCGTCCCCCTCCTCGTAATACCACTTGACCTGGATGTTTTTCCCCGCATCTTGGTTGATCTTCATGATCCTCAGCAATTCGAGCATATATTTGGAAGAGCCGCTGTTGATGTACTCCAGCTTGATGCTGACGATCGTTTTTTCAGCCGGGGAAAGGAAATACTCGTTGATCCAGCTGATCAGCCTCTCAAAAAACTCACCCGGGTCTTCGGGGATGGACCTGCCTTCCACCGTTAAGGAACCCGTCTCCGCAATGAACTCCACTTCGGGTGAGTTGAATGTCTTTTTCATGTAGAGGTCTTCCATAACGTACCGTTTGTTTACTCGTATCTTAATGCCAGGATCGGATCAAGTCTGGATGCCTTCACCGCGGGGAAATAGCCTGACAGCACTCCGACCCCGAAACATAAAACAATCCCGAGGATGATCCATTTCCACGGAATAATGAAACTGGATCCAATGGCCAAAGATACACCATTTCCGATGATTATTCCCAACAAGATGCCAACAACTGCCCCGAGCTGGCCGATCACCACGGCTTCGTAGAGGAATTGCCGTCTGATCATCAGTGATTTCGCGCCCAGCGCTTTTCTCGTTCCGATCTCCTTCGTGCGTTCGGTGACCGAAACAAGCATGATGTTCATCAGCCCGATAACGGCCCCCGCCAGTGTAATCAGGCCGATGACCGTCGCAGCCAGGGCCACGTATTTCATGTTCTCGATGAGCATCTGTGCGAGCTGGTCGCTTTTGGTGATGTTAAAATCGCTTTCGTCCCTGGCGTCCAGATTCCTCACGAGCCTGAAGATTCCCTCTGCTTCGGAGGCAGAGATATCGAGCATCTCAGGTTCATTGGGCATCACGTTGATGGAATACTGCATCTGCGGCCGGGAAAAATACTGGCGGACATTGCTATAGGGAATGATGCACACCTGGTCCGTGCCCATCATTGCCCCCGACTGTCCCCTGCTCTTGAGCACGCCGATCACCCGGTACCGGCCGCTGCCCACCGAGATGAAACGGTTGATGGGATCCAGGTTGTTCCTGAAGGCCCTGTCGGCAACATCATCCCCGATGATGACCACGTTCCGGTTGTATTCAATGTCGCCCGGCGAAAAATTCCTCCCTTTTTCAAGCTCGTACCCGGCAGTATAGATGTAATTCTCATCTGAACCGATCACCGTGGTGTTGGGATTGGAGGTATAGGACTCATATTTCACAATGGCCGTCCCGGATGCCCTGGTATAAACCGACACCCGGGCAGGAAACTGATACCGCTCCTTGAACTCCTCCGCCTCCCGGTAGGATATGAACTCATAATTCTTCCGCCTGATGGTCTGGTTCCCGATCCGCACCCGCATGCTTCGCGACTCAATGGTAAAGGTATTCGCGCCCATCATGTTGAACGACTCGGTCAGACTGTTCTTGATGGAATCGATGGCGGTAAGGATCCCTACCAGGGCCATGATCCCGAAGGCGATGATGAACACGGTCAGGATGGTTCTCAGCAAATTGGTGCGGATGGCCTTCAGGGCGATCCGGATGTTCTCGATAAAAAAAGATAGACGCATGCAGCCGGAGGTTTTCTGGAGCATAAAAATAACAAATTCTGAACAATCTTGCTGTGAATGCGTCACGCTTACAGTTCTTTTTCACATATATTTACATTTCATTACCGATTAACCATGGCATTTGATTTTGAAAGGATCAGGCAGGCTTACCGTGCGATTCCCGGGAGAATGAGCGAGATTCGCAAAAAGCTTGGCCGGCCGCTTACATTCACCGAGAAGATATTTTACACACACCTGTTCGACGGGGAGGATCTGCGTGCGTTCCGCAGGGGTGCTGACTATGTGGAGTTTCAGCCCGACCGGGTGGCGATGCAGGATGCCACCGCACAGATGGCGCTGCTCCAGTTCATGCAGGCAGGTAAATCACAGGTGGCCGTGCCCACCACGGTCCACTGCGACCACCTGATCCAGGCCAGGATCGGCGCCAGGGAGGACCTGAAAGCAGCCCTTCAGACCAATAACGAGGTGTTTGACTTCCTGGGTTCTGCATCCGCCCGATACGGCATCGGTTTCTGGAAACCGGGAGCAGGGATCATCCACCAGGTGGTTTTGGAGAATTATGCCTTCCCGGGGGGAATGATGATCGGAACCGATTCACACACGGTCAATGCCGGGGGACTCGGTATGGTGGCCATCGGGGTGGGAGGTGCCGATGCGGTTGATGTGATGGTTGGGATGCCCTGGGAACTGAAGTTCCCGAAGCTGGTGGGTGTGAAACTGACCGGCAGGCTGAACGGATGGACCTCTTCCAAGGATGTGATCCTGAAGGTGGCCGGAATCCTCTCCGTCAAAGGGGGGACAGGAAAGATCCTTGAATATTTCGGAGAGGGAGCCACTGAGATCTCCTGCACCGGGAAAGGGACCATCTGCAACATGGGAGCCGAGATCGGTGCCACCACCTCATTGTTCGGCTATGACCGGAAAATGCATGATTACCTGGTGGGAACAGGCCGGGCGGATGTGGCTGCCGAGGCGGAGCGGGTGGCGGAACATCTGACCGGCGATCCCGAGGTATATGCCGATCCGGGAAAATATTTCGACGAGGTGATCGAGATCGACCTCTCCACCCTGGAGCCCCATATCAACGGCCCCTTCAGTCCGGACCTGGCCTGGCCCCTCTCCCGCTTTGCGGAGGCGGTGAAAGAGAACGGGTATCCCCGGGAGCTTGAAGTGGGTTTGATCGGCTCCTGCACCAATTCCTCCTATGAGGACATCACCAGGGCGGCATCGGTGGCAAGGCAGGCGCTGGACAGTGGCCTGAAAGCCATTTCCCAGTTCACGGTGACCCCCGGTTCGGAACAGGTGAGGTACACCATTGAACGGGACGGCCTGATGGAAGTCTTCGAAAAGATAGGGGGAGTGGTCCTTGCCAATGCGTGCGGTCCCTGTATCGGTCAGTGGGCGCGGCACGATGCGGACAAGCAGAAGAAAAACTCCATCATTACCTCCTTCAACCGGAACTTTGCCAGGAGGAACGACGGGAATCCCAACACCCATGCTTTTGTGGCCTCCCCGGAAATTGTTACCGCCATGGCGCTGGCGGGAGATCTGACATTCAATCCCGTCACCGACTTTCTGGTCAACGACCGGGGCGAGAAGGTGAAACTGCGGGAGCCGGAAGGAATCGAAATGCCAGTGCAGGGATTCGCCGTGGAGGATCGCGGGTACCAGGCTCCTGCCGGGAAAGGTTCGAATGTTGAGGTGGTGATCCGCCCGGACTCGGAACGGCTGCAGGTGCTCACCCCCTTTGAACCCTGGGACGGGGAAGAAATGACCGGTCTGAAGCTGCTGATCAAGGCAAAAGGGAAATGCACCACCGACCACATCTCCATGGCCGGACCCTGGCTGCGTTACAGGGGCCATCTGGACAACATCTCAAACAACCTTCTGATCGGGGCGGTCAATGCGTTCAATGACCGGACCAATTCCGTACTGAACCAGCTGACGGGAAACTACGGGCCGGTCCCCGATGCAGCACGTGCCTACCAGGCGGCCGGGATCGGGACCATCGTGGTGGGAGATGAGAATTACGGGGAAGGATCCTCCCGCGAACATGCGGCCATGGAGCCCAGGCACCTGGGAGTCAGGGCCGTCCTGGTGAAATCCTTTGCCAGGATCCATGAAACGAACCTGAAGAAACAGGGCATGCTGGCACTTACCTTCAGGAACAGTGATGATTATGAGCTGATCCGGGAGGATGACATGATCGATGTGCTCGGTCTGAAGCAGTTCAGGCCCGGGGAGCCCCTTGAGATCAGGCTCCGGCATGCGGACGGGAGCACCGATTCTTTTCCGGCCGACCACTCTTTCAATGAAAACCAGATCAAATGGTTCAGGGCGGGATCAGCGCTGAATCTCCTCAGCAGTTCATAGAGGTCTTCTCTCTTTTGGGAAAATTCCTCAACCAGTTCGTGGAAAAGCGGACGGAACAATCCCCCCGCATGGCCTCCCTGAACGAGCGGCATCACCATGTGTTTCAGGATCTCATCGTCAACGAACATGTGTACAATCCCTGGTTCACGGAGGAATATGTGACCAGGTCCCTGCAGGGGATCGTACACATGCTGGACAAACCGACCCTGCACAGGTGGCTGGACCCGTACGGAGCAGTTTTGGAAAGCCGGGAGAATCAGGCCCGGGTGGGACTGGTCATGGCAGGCAATATCCCGCTGGTGGGCTTCCATGATCTCATGTGCGTGCTGGCTGCAGGGCACAGGGTCCTTGCCAGGCCCTCCTCCAGGGATGACCGCCTGATCCGTGCCGTTGCAGATGTGCTTGCCTTCATCGATCCTTCCATGAATCAGAGGATCGAATTCACCGAAGGGTATCTGAAGGGAGTGGACGCGGTCATTGCCACGGGAAGTGACAACAGCGCCCGGTATTTCGAATTTTATTTCAAAAACGTGCCGCATATCATCCGCAGGAACCGGAACGGGATCGCGGTGCTGACCGGCAACGAAAGAAGGGAAGAGCTGGAGCAGCTCGGGGATGACATCTTCACCTATTTCGGACTGGGATGCAGGAGCGTAACCAAGCTGTATCTTCCCGAATCATTCAATATCAAAAGGCTGATGGAGGCACTGGAGAAATTCAGCCACCTGTCCCTCCATCACAAGTACGGGAACAATGTGGATTACCACCGGGCCGTTTACCTGATGAACAGGATCCCGTTCTATGACAACGGGGCGCTGCTGGTGAAGGAAGATCAGGCCATCGCCAGTCCGGTGGGAGTTGTATTTTATGAAAGATATTCGGATATTGGCGCGGTGCGGGAGGCCATGGCATCACGCCGGGATGAGATCCAGTGCTGCGTATCCCTGCATCCTGCCATCCAGGACGCCATATTGCCGGGGACCGCACAGGATCCCCTGCCCTGGGATTATGCCGACGGGATCGATACGATCAGGTTTTTAACAGAACTGCATTGATATGGTCTACCTTTTTCGCATGCTCAGTGATGAAAACCAGGATTTCTGCCGCGATGTGGTCATCAAAGGCACGGATACCTTCCTTGATTTTCATTACTGCATCCAGGAAAACCTGCACTATGATCCCTCACAGCTCGCCTCGTTCATTATTACCAGTGAGAACTGGGAGAAACAGCAGGAGATCACCCTGATCGACATGATGGAGGAGGAGGGGCCTGAGGCGGTCACCATGGACCAGGCGGTCATCCAGGATTTTGTCAGTGAAATTGCAGCACGCATGATCTACGTGTTCGACTTTTTCTCAGAAAGGGCCTTTTTCATTGAACTGATCGAAAAATCGGATGCTGACAGCCGCAAGAAAACACCCTTTGTCGGCCATGAGCAGGGCGAGCCTCCCCCACAGATCGCGGTGGATATGATGGAAGATGACGACGGGTCCGGGACAGGCGGATGGGCCGATGAGGAGGAGGAAGACAGGGATGATCTGTGGCTGGATGACCTGGATCTGGATCTGCAGGACCCGGATAATCCTGACGATTTTTAAGATGGCGAAAACACTGGTGGTGCTGGCAGGGCCAACGGCTGTCGGGAAAACCCGGTTCGGCATTGTACTGGCGAAAGCGTTGCAGACCGAGATCATATCGGCCGACTCCCGGCAGATATACAAAGAAGCGTCCATCGGTACCGCGGTTCCTTCACCCGAAGAACTGAAGGCCATCCGCCACCACTTCATTCAGACCGTTTCCCTGGAGGAGGACTACAATGCAAGCAGGTATGAGCAGGATGTCCTCCGGCTGCTGGAAGAGCTTTTCAGGCGGTATGACCTGGTGCTCCTGGTGGGAGGATCGGGGCTTTATATCAGGGCGGTCTGCGAGGGGATCGATGACCTTCCGCCCCACGATCCTGCCCTCCGGACAAAGCTGTTATCCCGGTATGAACAGGAGGGACTGCGGTCCCTGACCGAAGAATTGTGGCGGGTGGATCCCGTCTCAGCCGGAAGGATCGACCTGAAAAACCACATGCGGGTCCTGAAGGCCCTCGAAGTTTCCCTTCAGACCGGCAAACCATACTCGGAATTCCTTTCCGGCAAACCCGCCAGGCGTCCCTTCAATATCCTCAGGCTCGCCCTGGACATGGAGAGGGGAGAACTTTACCGGAGGATCAACGAGCGGGTGGACCGGATGATGGAGGAGGGATTGCTGGAGGAGGTGAAACGACTGCAACCCTATGCCCGCTGCAATGCCATGAAAAGTGTGGGCTACAGGGAACTCTTCGATTATCTGGAGGGAAAAGTTTCACTGGAGGAGGCCGTGGACCGCATCAGGCGGAACACCAGAAAATTCGCCAGGAAGCAGATCACCTGGTTCAGGAAGAACGACCTGTACCGCTGGTTTTCGCCGGACGAGGTCCGGGAAGCCGTCAGGTGGATCCGGGAGTCGTCAGACCTTCAGGATCGCTGAGGCGTACCCGTCCCAGCTCATTTCCGAGGAAGTGGCATACACGTTCTCCGGCGGAATGGGGGACTGGATGGAGCGGATCATCACATCCGCCATGGATTCAATATCATCGGGCCTGGCCAGGTACCCGTTGAATCCCGGCTTGATGGTCTCCGGAAAATGATCCACGTCGGTGGCAAGAATGGGGAGACCGAAGTTATAAGCCATTGATTCCACACCGGAGGGAGTAGCTTTCAGGTAATACAGCACAATGGCATCGCTGACCTGGAAGTACTGGTGAACATCCTCATCGGGCACGAATTCAGTGATGGCCACCACCCTGTCCTGTAGTCCGTATTTTTCCACCAGATCCAGCGGCCTGTAGTTCCTTTCATCCTCACCGGATGCCAGAAACAGCTTTTTGGCCAGTCCGAACAGGGCCTGTTTCAGGCGGGTTGAAAATTTTCCGGTGTCGAGGGTCTCCCAGAACAACTCCCCCACGATCAACAGGGAGACATCGTCCCGTTTCCGGGCAACCAGCCGGAAGGCTTCGATGACATTGTGAAGGCCCTTGTATTTCCGGATGAACCCGAAAAATAGGAACACATTCGCTTTCAGCCCCAGGGACGCTTTGAACCGGTCCGCATCAAACGATTCATCTTTCCGGAACATGTCGTATACCGGGTGATACAGTTTCAGCACCGGGATCCCGGTCCCCGGCCGGGGATCCCCGGGGAACATCAGCCTGAGGTCCTTTCGGGGAAACAGGGAGGTCAGCTCCCTGAATGTTTTCATGGAGTGGGTGATGTAACCATCGCTGTAGACGATGCACCTTCTGGTGAGCCAGCGGTCCAGCCTGCTGTTCTCCTTCTGGATCACAAAATGGAGATCAAAGAGCACATTGACGCCCGCTTTCTGCAGATGCCTGGCCACATACCTGAGAGGGATCCCCTGGATGGCAATGGCCCACTGGATAATGACCCGGTCTGGATCCAGTTCCCGGATGAAGCGGACGGTTTTCCTCCAGGTGCCGGGCCGGTTGTAATCGAGCAGGTAATGCACCCGGATCCCGGTCCCCGCCAGCTTGTCCCCGCGGCTTTTCCGGTCCATGAAGTCCCTGGGCACAATGGACGGATACTGCTGTATCCAGGAAACGATGTGGACTTCCACATCCCCCACCCGGTCCAGTGCCCTGGCCAGCGAAGTGTTGTAATTGGCGATCCCCCCCTTGAACTGGGGTCCCGGACCAAAGGTGACGATCCTTCTCATCCGTCTGCGCGCTTTTCAGATCTGTCCGAGGGCTGCATCATACACCCTCTTCATCCCTTCCTCGAGTGAGATCTTCGGTTTCCATCCGAACCTGGACTCCACCAGGGACATGTCGCAGTAGCGGGAATGCACACCCACCGGCTTGTCCGTCAGGGATCTGATTTCCGGCGTATATCCTGCAAATCGCGTGAACAGGCCGATCAGTTCCAGGAAGGAGGTCAGTTTTCCCGAGCCGATGTTATACGCACTTCCGTCGGTGACATGTTCCATCAGGATGAAGATCAAATCGAGCACATCCTCGATGTGCACAAAATCCCTTCCCTGCTTTCCCGTTCCCCAAACCTCGAACGGATCCTCACGGCGGGCCGCGCGGGCCGCAATGGCAGGCACCGGATAAGACAGGTCCTGGTCCTCCCCGTATCCTGAAAAGGGCCGGATGCATACCACGGGAATGCCGTAGTGGTCCGCCGCAATCCTGGCCAGAAATTCTCCGGTCAGTTTGGACCATCCGTAGGTCATATCCGGAACACCCAGGTTCTTTTCAAAATCAATGTCCGCTTCCCTCAGTGCGATGGCGCCGGAGGGGGACTGCAGATTGATGGGATATGCCGCACTGGAGCTGGGGTAAAGGACCCGCTCCGGCCGGTGCTGGCAGATCCAGTAGAAGAACTCGGCATCAATGGAAAGGTCCAGCGCCACGGCCATGGGATCTCCCTCAATTTTCGCCCTTCCTCCCACGATGGCCGCAAAATGAAAAACATCCGAAAAATGATCGAATTCCAGCCCGTATTCCTCCTGGATGTACCGGGGATTCTTCCTGAACCGGAACAGCAGGTCCCTGAAGTCCCCCTTCCAGAAATACATCCGCTCTTCCTCCCCGATGATCTCCACATCACCATGTTTCCTGGATGCACTGTACTCCATCCAGGTGGAGGGATGGGTGCCTATGGAAAGATCATCCACCATGAACAGAAGGTCGCCGGTGGTCCGGATCAGCCTTCTGACCATGTTCCTGCCCACAAATCCGCACGCCCCTGAAATCAAATGGATCTTCTTCACTTATATGGTTTGTTCTATTTCGTAATGATTGCGTTCGGTGGCACTCCGGGAGATCAGTTCTCCCAGGAATCCGCCAATGAAAAGCAGCGTTCCGATGATCATGCTGGCAAGCCCGATGTAAAAGAAGGCACTGTCGGCGATCAGTTTCCTGGGAATGTGCTTGATGAGCGCCACCAGCTTGTCCACACCCATGTAAAGGGCAATGGCAAAACCGATGAGGAAAACCAGGGTTCCCAGCGTGCCGAACAGGTGCATGGGCTTTTTTGCAAACCGGGTCAGGAACATGACCGTCAGCAGGTCCAGGAATCCCTTGATGAACCGGTCCATCCCGTACTTGGTGACACCGTATTTTCGCTCCTGGTGCTGGACGATCTTCTCCCCGATCCTGGTGAAACCGTTGCTCTTCGCCAGCACGGGGATGTACCTGTGCATGTCGCCGAAAACCTCCACACTTTTGGCCACATCATTCCGGTATGCCTTCAGTCCGCAGTTGAAATCGTGCAGCCGGATCCCGCTCACTTTCCTGGCCGCCCAGTTAAACAGTTTGCTGGGAAGGTTCTTGGAGAAAAACGGATCGTACCGTTTCTTTTTCCAGCCGCTGACCACGTCATAACCTTCCTCCATCACCATCCGCCTCATTTCCGGGATCTCCTCGGGACTGTCCTGCAGGTCGGCATCCATGGTAAACACCACCTCCCCTGCCGCCATGCCGAAGCCGGTGTGAAGGGCAGCTGATTTGCCGTAATTCCTCCTGAACTTGATGCCCCTGATCCAGGGATGGATCGTTTTCAGCCGTTCGATCTCCTCCCATGACCCGTCATTGCTCCCGTCATCCACCAGGATCAGCTCATATGTGAGCCGGTGGGGATCCAGGGAATCACGCACCCAGCCGCAGAGTTCGGGAAGGGATTCCACCTCATTATACAGGGGAACAACGATTGAAAGATCCATCCGTCCGATTCCGATTAACCCACGTTGTCAGCCGAAGGCTCCTCTTTCCTGACGAAAGCCGCAATGATCAGTCCGAAGATCCCGTTCAGGATGATTTGCGAGATAATGGCGCCGCGCACCAATCTTGGGATTGACGTTGATTTTTCAATGCGTTCAAATAGATCGTCATGCATGCTTTCCGGGATCCTGGAATTATTCATGATCCGCTCCTGGGCAAAGATCTTCGTTTTTTCGATCAGTTCGGGATCGATCACCGTGTAGAGCAGATAGGTGAAGGCCGCACTGAGGATGCCGGCAACGAATCCGATGGCAAGTGCCATCAAGAACAACCGTCCGTAGGACGCATAGCCGCCCATGTATTCGTTCCGGTAAGCGATCAGGCAGTAGGTCAGCACGGCGATCCCCACAGCAAAGGAAAGCCACTGTGTCCAGCCCTTGAAGGTCAGACCGAGAAAATAAAAGACGAGGGACAGCACGATCCCAACAAATCCGAGAATGGCGCCGTAGATCAAAGCAGGCTTGAGGAACGGTTTGCCGGTTTTTTCTTCCATGTTGTTTGTGTTAAATACGTTGAAAGGATTTTCGCGGGGATGAAAATACGCAAAAGAACTGGTTCCTCCAATAAAAAAAAGGGCAAGCGACTTATATCGCACCGCTACAACCGCCTACCCTTGCTACCTTCCGGTCCTGGGGGAATTCAGCAGGAGCTGGTCGTATAAGACTTGCCCTGTGCAAAGTTAGAAAGAAATTCCGTTTCCGGCAACAGCAGACGCAGGCCGGCTGTTATTCTGTGCGGCAAAGGCCGTTCCAGGTCATCTGCATCGTCCGTATGAGGGCGTCTCGTAAGTCCCATTTCTACCTTATCTGAGGGATGCTTTCTCGCAACATGCTAATTTTGCTGGCGCAAAAAGATGCCGGAGGCGCCCACAACGCCGGCTATTTGCCCGGCCGCAGTTTCCTGACGGTGGCTCCCGCCTGCCACATCTCCGATTCCCTCATTTCCTTCAGCTCGGCGGCCAGGTGGGATTTATAATCGGCATGGCCCGTCTTTTCCAGCACCACCTTCGTCTCCTCGCCGCTCTTTACCCTTTCGTACAATTGCCTGAAAACAGGCAGGGTGGCTTCCATGAATTTCGGTTTCCAGTCCAGCGCTCCCCGCTGTGCGGTGGCACTGCAGTTCATGTACATCCAGTCCATCCCTTTTTCGTCCACCAGGCGGATCAGGCTCTGGGTCAGTTCCTCAACGGTTTCATTGAAGGCTTCGGACGGACTGTGGCCGTTTTCACGCAGCACCTTGTACTGGGCTTCCATGATCCCGGCCAGGGCCCCCATGAGTACGCCTCTTTCGCCGGTGAGGTCGCTGTAGACCTCATTTTCAAAAGTGGTTGGAAACAGGTAGCCGCTGCCGATGCCGATCCCCAGGGCAAGGGTGCGCTCCTGGGCCCTCCCTGTATAATCCCGGAAGATCGCATAACTGGAATTGATCCCGGTTCCGGCCAGAAAATTACGCCTGACACTGGTCCCCGAGCCCTTGGGCGCCACCAGGATCACATCCACATTTTCCGGCGGAATGACGCCGGTCTGCTCTTTGTAGGTCACCGAGAAACCGTGGGAAAAATAGAGGGCATCCCCTTCCTTCAGGCAGGGTTTCAGCTTCGGCCAGACGGCCCGCTGTGCCGCATCGGACACCAGGTACTGCACCACGGTGGCCTTTTCGGCAGCTTCCTCGATGTTAAAGAGGGTCTCGCCGGGCACAAAACCATCATTGACAGCCCTGTCCCAGTCCTCCCTGAACTCCGGGGCCTGTCCCACGATCACGGTCATGCCGTTGTCCCTGAGGTTCATGGCCTGGGCGGGACCCTGCACCCCGTATCCGATGATTGCAATGATTTCATCCCTGAGCACCTCCCGGGCCCTGGAAAGGGGGAATTCTTCACGGGTGACGACGTTTTCCTCAACACCTCCAAATTTTAATTTTGCCATGTTAATCCGAGTTTTCTGTCATTGTATAGGTTAATACTTCATCTGCCGTCTCCTCGTGGTGTTTGTCAATCTCCTTCAGATAGGCAGTGATCTCCTTGATCTGCTTGGTGAGTGCGATGCGGCCCGACCGGGCGAACTGGAGGATCCCGTAGGGTTCAAGCTCCCTGAAAAGCTGGGTGGTCTCCTCCTTGTGCCCGGTCTTCTCCACAATGGTATACTCCGGTTCAATGGTCAGGATCCTGGCGTTGTGTTTCCGGATCAGGTTCTCCACCGCATCTCCGTAAGCAAATGCGGTCGTGGGCACTTTGTACAGTGCGATCTCCTGGTACACGATCTCATCCAGGGTGTGGTAGAAGGCTTTCAGGATCCCGATCTGTTTCTCGATCTGCTTGGTCACCGATTTCACCATGTCCTCCGTGGCATGGATCACGATGGTGAAGCGGTAGATCCCGCTCACTTCCGATTCCGAGGTGTTCAGGCTCTCAATGTTGATCTTTCTCCGCGAGAAGATGACGGTGATCCTGTGCAGCAGTCCCACCTTGTGCTCGCTGAAAACGGAGAGGGTATATTCCTTTTTCATAGTTGTTTCGTTTTTGTTATTCAAGACGCATTTCCGAGACGGTGCCCCCTGCGGGGATCATGGGGAAAATATTCCCTTCTTTCTGGACCTCCACTTCAAGCACAAAGGGTCCGTCGTGGGCCAGAAGGTCATCCAGCGCCCGGTCCAGCTCCGCCCGGTCCTCGATCCTCTTCGCCGGGACCCCGAATCCCTCGCAGATCTTCAGAAAATCGGGGGTGTTCAGTTCGGTGCTGGCATACCTGCTCTCGAAGAAAAGCTCCTGCCACTGCCGCACCATTCCCAGGTAATGGTTGTTCATCAGGATCACTTTCACAGGAAGCTTGTACTGGGCGATGGTGCCCAGCTCCTGGATAGTCATCTGGAACCCGCCGTCCCCCACGATGGCCACCACGGGTCGCTCGGTGCCCGTAAATGTCGCCCCCATGGCAGCGGGCAACCCGAATCCCATGGTGCCCAGTCCCCCGCTGGAAACCCATGAATTGGGCACCCTGTGCTGGTAATACCTTGCAGCGGCCATCTGATGCTGGCCCACATCGGTGACGATGATCGCCCTGCCGTCCGTTTTCCGGGAAAGGTGATGGACCACCTCGCCCATGTGCATCTTGGCACTGCCGGGATAACAGTCCTTCTCGATCACCTTCTGCCTCTCCACCTGTTCCAGTTCGCTGAACGTGGAGAGCCAGTCCGCATGCTCCGCCGGTTTGATCTCGGGAAGCAGCAGCTGAAGGGCCAGCCGGGCGTCGGAGTTGATGGCCACGTCCGTTTTGATATTTTTGTCGATCTCGGCCGGATCGATCTCGATATGGATCACCTTCGCCTGCCTGGCATAGGTGGCCGTATTTCCGGTCACCCTGTCATCGAACCGCATCCCCACGGCAATGAGCACATCACATTTGTTGGTGTTTACATTGGGCGCGTAATTGCCGTGCATCCCCAGCATACCCACCGAGAGCGGATGATCCGCAGGGAATGCGGACAACCCGTTCAGGGTGGAGCCCACCGGGATCCCTGCCTTCTCCACCAGCTGCCTGAATTCCTCCTCCGCCCTGGAGATGGTCACCCCCTGTCCGCACAGGGCCAGCGGCCGCTGTGCCTGGTTGATCAGCTCGGCTGCTTTTTTGATGGCTGCCGGGTTGGGTTTCGGATTGGGCAGATAGCTCCTGGTCTGCTGAATCCTGGTGTAGGAAAATTCCACCTCCTCCACCTGGGCGCTTTTCGTCAGATCGATCAGCACCGGTCCCGGCCGGCCCGAATTTGCATAGAAGAATGCCCGAGCGATCACCTCGCAGATCTCATCCGCGCTCGTGATCTGGTAGTTCCATTTGGTGATGGGCATGGAAACACTTACCATGTCGGTCTCCTGGAAGGCATCCGAACCCAGCAGCGGCGCCCCCACCTGTCCGGTGATACAAACAAGCGGGGTGGAATCGAGCATGGCATCTGCCAGTCCGGTTACCAGATTGGTGGCGCCCGGTCCGGATGTGGTGAAACAAACCCCCGGTTTCCTGGAGATCCTTGCATATCCCTGAGCGGCATGGACAGCCCCCTGTTCATGGCGCACCATGATGTGTCTCAACCGGTCCTCGTAATGATACAGGGCATCGTACACCGGCATGATGGCCCCGCCGATAAAACCAAAGATGGTGTCAACACCCTCTTCAAGCAATGCCAGAATAAGTGCTTCGGCTCCGGTCATCTTCCTGCCGGAGACATCTTTTTTATCCTCCATTTTTTTTGTCTGTGTTTCCATGAGATTCAGGTATTGCGTAAATACTTACTGTTTGTCGTTCAATATTCTGATGGCACCCCGGTGTGCAGAGGAGACCATGCTTGCGTAAACCTTCAATGCTTCCGAAACGCTCCTTTCCCTTACCGGCTTCCAGCCCCAGGCCTTCCCGTCCTCCTCTTTCCGCCGCCGGACCAGTTCCGTTTCATCCAGCAACACACGAATGCTCCTGGCCGGAATGTCGATCCGTATGCGGTCGCCGTTGCGGATCAGGCCGATGGCCCCTCCCTCGGCCGCCTCCGGTGAAACATGTCCCACCGACAGGCCGGAGGTCCCCCCCGAAAACCGCCCGTCGGTGATCAGGGCACACGTCTCCCCGAGCTTTCGGGCCTTGATATAGGAAGTGGGATACAGCATCTCCTGCATGCCCGGTCCCCCGCGGGGACCTTCGTACCGGATCACCACCACGTCTCCGGCCGTCACTTCACCCTTCAGGATCGCATCACAGGCGGCATCCTGGGAATCGTACACTTTCGCGCTTCCTTCAAATACGTGCAGCTCCTCCGCTACCCCGGCTGTTTTCACGATGCACCCGTCCTCCGCGATGTTCCCGGTCAGCACCGCCAGTCCCCCGTCCCCACTGTACGCATGCGCCATATCCCTGATGCAGCCGGCTGACCGGTCCGTATCAAAGCTTTCATAACGCTTTTCCTGGGATCCCATTACCAGGTTGACGCCTCCGCCGGGAGCGGCCGAATAGATCTCCGTGGATTCGGTGATCCGGTGCGGGTTCATCAAATCCCAGGCATCCATTGCCTCCCCGACCGTTTGCCCATCCACCCTGGCCAGATCCCTCCGGATCAGTCCGCCCCGGTCCAGCTCGGCCAAGATCCCCAGGATCCCCCCGGCCCTGTTCACATCTTCCACATGGTATGCAGAGCTGGGGGCCACCTTGCACAGCACGGGTGTTTTCCTCGAGAGCCTGTCGATGTCCGTCATCGTGAAACTGACTCCTGCCTCGTGGGCAATGGCCAGCAGGTGCAAAACCGTGTTGGTGGATCCTCCCATGGCAATGTCCAGGGTCATGGCATTCTCGAATGCACCGAAGGAGGCAATGCTGCGGGGCAGCACCCCTGTGTTTCCGTCTTCGTAATAGCTGAGTGTGTTCCGGATGAGCCGGCGGGCCGCTTTTTCGAACAGTTTTTTCCTTTCCAGGTGGGTGGCCACCACGGTCCCGTTCCCCGGAAGGGCCAGGCCGATGGCCTCGTTGAGGCAGTTCATGGAATTGGCCGTGAACATCCCCGAGCAGGAGCCGCAGGTGGGACAGGCCAGTTTTTCGATCCGGGCCAGCTGTTCATCGCTGACGCTGTCATCCCCGGCCATGACCATGGAGTCGATCAAATCGTAGCTTCCATGGGAATCCCTGCCCGCTTCCATGGGTCCGCCCGACACGAAGATCACCGGGATGTTGAGCCGCATGGCAGCCATCAGCATCCCCGGGGTGATCTTGTCGCAGTTGGAGATGCAGAAGAGGGCATCCACCTTGTGCGCATTGGCCATGTATTCGATGCTGTCCGCGATCAGGTCCCTGGAGGGCAGCGAATAGAGCATCCCGTCGTGTCCCATGGCGATCCCGTCGTCAATGGCGATGGTATTGAATTCCGCTGCAAAATAACCGGCCTCCTCAAAGATCTTTTTCACCTCCTGGCCGACCTGGTGGAGGTGCATGTGTCCCGGGACGAACTGGGTGAAGGAATTGGCGATGCCGAAGATCGGCTTTCCGAACTGCTCCTCCTTCATCCCGTTGGCGCGCCAAAGGCTCCTGGCTCCCGCCATCCTTCTGCCCATGGTGCTGGTATGGCTCCGGTACTGTATTTTCATTGCTCCCTGTTAAGATCCCCCCTTATTAACCGAAGAAGCCATCCTCTTTTTCTGAGAATGGCTTCAGCTTATTTTTGTCTGACATATACCACCCTCAGGTTGTCACCGGAAGAATTACCAGTACTACCACCAGAAGGATCATATGCAGAATGTGCTTGCTCATATGTTCTATAACATGCCCCAAATATAGGGATAAAATGAACACACCAAAACTTTTTGGAAAAAAAATGGGGATTTATTCATTTCCCTGGTCTTCCTCCCCTTCCTCAAGGTTCAGAGGATCAACGGGTACACTGCCCGGAAGTTCCTGGACATTTTTCAGTTTCCGCTGGATCTGGCGGGTACGGGTGCCCACCAGGTGGTCAATGTTGCTGGAGGCCTGGATCAGCTGGTTCTGGGCCTTTTTAAGCACCTCCTCGAATTTCCCGAACTCATTCTTCACGGCACCCAGGATCTTCCACACTTCATTGGACCTCCGCTGAACGGCCAGTGTCCGGAATCCCATCTGCAGACTGCTCAGAAAGGCTACCAGGTTGGAAGGGCCCACCACCGTGACATGGGAATCCCGCTGGAGCGCCTCGAACAATCCGGTGCGGCTTAGGATCTGGGCATACAACCCTTCGGTGGGGACGAACATGAGGGCGAAGTTGGTGGTGACCGGCGGATCGATGTACTTTTCCCCGATCCGCTGGGCCGATCGCTTCACAATGGCGTCAAACTGCCGTTCGGCGCGCTGGATCTCCTCCCGGGTACGGTCGCCCGCCTGTTCATAAATTTCCATCAGCCGCTGGTAGTCCTCCACCGGGAACTTGGAATCCACGGGAAGCAGCACCTCCCCTTCCTCCTCGTCCTTGCCGGGGAGCCTGACCGCAAATTCAACACTTTCGCCGCTGCCGCCCCTGATCACCGCATTCACCAGGTACTGGTCGGGTGCAAGGAACTGCTCCAGGATACTTCCCAGCTGCACCTCCCCCAGGGTTCCCCGGGTCTTCACGTTGCTCAGCACCTTCTTCAAATCCCCCACCCCGGTGGCTAGCTCATGCATCTCGCCCAGTCCCTTGTGCACCTGCTCGAGCCGGTCGCTCACCACCTTGAAAGAATCGCTGATCCTTTTGTTCAGTGTTTCCTGCAGCTTCTCATCCACCGTTTTCCGCATCTCCTCCAGCCGCCTGTTGTTGTCCAGCTGGATATCCTTCAGCTTCACCTCGATGGTCTCCCGCATTTTCTCCAGCCTGGTCTGGAACGATTCCAGGGTCCCCGCCAGCTCGGTCCTGTTCTGTGCCGAACTTTTCTGGATCTCCTCCCGGCTTCGCTGGAAGTCATCCCTGACGGACTTCCCCAGCTGGTCAAAAACCACCTCCAGCCTGTTCAGGGATTCCTGGAGGGACCGGGCCGCCGCTTTCTCCTCCCTGCTCCTCCGGCGGAAAATGACCAGCAGCAGGATGGCCACCGATATGAGGATCAGTATTCCGATCAGTATGTCCGTTAACCCGATGACATCCATATTTCCTTGTATTCTAACTGTTTACAACTCTTTTCTCCCCGGTTTTGGGAAAAAACTAAGGAGCAAACGCAATTCATCCCTTAAAGATAATCTTTCCGCCGGAACCGGGAAAAAGATACCTTTGTGACATGGCAGAAGAGAGGAAACGGTTCATTTACAGCCTTGTGTTCCCTGCTTTCTTCCTGGTCCTGATCTGGGGAGTGAAATTCTTCGAGATGGCCATGGAGCTTTCCTTCGTGGAAGGAGGGGTCTACCCCCGGAGCGCAGGCGGGCTCAGGGGAATTCTTTTTTCTCCATTGATACATGGCGACTGGAAACATTTGGTGGATAATTCCCTGCCTGTTTTTTTCCTGGGACTGGCACTCTTTTATTTTTACAGGGACATTGCCTACCGGATCTGGTTCCTGATCTATTTCATATCCGGACTGCTGCTCTGGGGGATCGGCCGGCAGGCCTACCACATCGGATCCTCCGGGATCATCTACGGCCTGGCTGCATTCCTGTTCGTCAGCGGGATCATCAGAAAGGTCAGGAGCCTGATGGCCATTTCCCTGCTGGTGGTCTTCTGGTACGGGGGACTGGTGTGGGGACTGCTTCCGTTCGACTATAAGGTGTCCTTCGAGGCGCACCTGACCGGGGCCATCGCCGGGATCCTGCTTGCGATCTACTTCAGGGACCGGGGACCACTGCCGGAGACAGATGCCCTGGAGGAGGAGGATGAAGAGGGCGCTGGGGATGAAGAAAATTGACAGGGTTTACGCGCGGGCATGGGGAAGATGGTCCGCATCCGGATCCCTCCGGCCGGCCCAGTTTTCCCTGAGCAGGGAATAGAGGTGTTCGTCCAGCAGCTTTCCTTCCTTCATCACCGCCTTCCTGTGAATGGCCTCCCGGGTAAAACCGTTTTTTTTAAGCACCCGCATGGAGGGCGTGTTGTAGTCATAGATGGCGGCATAGATCCGCAGCCACCTGGTGTGGGTAAATGCATGGTTCACCAGCACCCCGATGGCATCGGAAATGATCCCCCTTCCCCAGAACTTTTCCGAAAGCCAGTATCCCAGCTCGGCATTGTACCGGTACACGTCCTTCATGCCGTGCAGTCCGATCCCTCCCGCCGCCTCACCCTCCACTTCGATGGCGAGGATCAGGTCAGACTTGTTTTCCTTTACCATCTCGAGCCACTGCCGGGCATCCTTCAGGGTATAGGGATACGGGAACCCGTCCCTGAGGTTCCTGGCAATCCTCGGGTTGTTGGCATGGCTTGTCAGGGAGCCGGCATCTTCCGTCTCCCATGGACGAAGAATGTAATTCTCCCTGCGAATGGTGGGCACATGCATCGGTTCAATATTTTGCATTAATTTTGACCCGGCGCGGATGGGATGTTTGCGCGGACCATGACAAAGATATGTTCATAAAGTTATACGAACAAAATCCGGATCCCAGGCAGATCCAGAAGATCGTGCAGTTGCTCGAGGAGGGAGGGGTGATCATCTATCCCACCGATACGGTCTACGGGATGGGTTGCAATATTTTCAAAGCCAGGGCTGTGGAACGGATTGCCCGCATCAAGGGGATCAGGCCCGATAAGGCCAGGTTCTCGTTCATCTGTTCCGATTTGAGCCACCTGTCCGATTTTGCCAGACAGGTGGATAACAGCACCTTCAAGCTGATGAAATCCTGTCTTCCCGGTCCGTTTACATTCATCCTGAACGCATCCGGCCAGGTACCCAGGACCATCAAGCAGCACCGGAAGACCGTGGGGATCCGCATTCCTGACAACCAGATCATCCTGGAGATCGTCCGCCGGCTGGGTCATCCCATCCTGACTACCTCCCTGAAGGAGGATGACCGGATCCTGGAATATCCCACCGATCCGGAGCTTATTTACGGGGAATACGGGTATCTTGTGGATGCGGTGATTGACGGAGGCTACGGGGGGATGATCCCCTCCACGGTGGTGGACTGCACCGGAGAGGAACCGGTGGTGGTGAGGGAAGGGCTGGGAGTGCTTGATTACAGCAATGAATAACCTGCATACAAACCAAATGCTGATCAGATGAAACAGGTAATACAGGAATTTTTGGATGGCAAACAGGTCGCCATCGCCGGCGCTTCCAGCAAGGATACCAATTTCGGCAAATCCCTGATGCAGGAGTTTGCCAAGCTTGGGTACACGGTTTATCCGGTCAATCCGCGGTGCACGGAGATTGACGGGACTCCCTGCCTGGCCTCGGTGAAAGAACTGCCGGCCGGGGTCGAAAACCTGATCCTGGTAGTCCCCCCCTCCGTTACGGATGAGATCGTCAGCCAGTGCGTGGGCACTCCCGTTCGCAGGATCTGGATGCACAGGAGCATGGGAAAGGGTGCCGTGTCAGAGGATGCCATCCGGGTCTGCAAGGAGAACGGGATCGATGTGGTGTACGGCTTCTGCCCCATGATGTTTTACGGGAAGGGCATGCACAAATTCCATCTCTGGATCAGGGAGACCTTCGGGAAAGTTCCCGCGGAATACAGGGCGTAACAATCTCCGCCAGACCGACTCCTGTCGGCAGGAAGCCAGGGCGGTCCCTGCCGGCAAGAAGGCCGGGCTATTTCCTCCAGAACACCGGGGAGAAGAGGACCAGCACGGTAAACAATTCCAGCCTGCCCACCAGCATCAGAAAGGAAAGGAACCATTTCCCCGCCACATGGATCTCCGCATAATTCAGGCTCGGTCCCACCGCTCCAATGCCCGGACCGATGTTCCCGAGGGTAGCGGCCACAGAACCCAGGGCGGTATCCAGGTCACATCCCAGTCCCGACATCACCGCGATGGAGATCATCGCGGTCACCGCATAAAACGCCAGGAATGCCAGTACGTTGGTCACCACCCCCTCTCCCACCGCCATCCTGTTCAGCCTCACCGGAATGACCGCGTTGGGATGGATCATCCGTTTCAGTTCCTGGGTGCTGTTCTTCAGAAGGATGACAATGCGCATGATCTTGGGACCGCCTCCCGTGGAGCCTGCCGAACCTCCGAAGAACATGATGATAAAGATGATCACCACCAGGGCCGGGGTCCATGTCAGATAATCGGATGTGGCATATCCGGTGGTGGTCAGGATGGAAACCACCTGGAAGAGCGAATCCCTGAAGGATGCCTCAAGGTTTCCCCCCCGCATGAGGATCAGACCCGCGGTCACCAGCAGGGTGAACCCTGCAATGAATCCCAGGTACCATTTGAACTCTTCATTGGACCAGATTTTCCTGAATTTGCCGTGCATGGCAAAATAGGACAGGGTGAAATTGGTGCCTGCCAGGAACATGAAAAACGTGATGACGTAATGGATGTAGGGTGAATCCCAGTATGCAATGCTTGCCTGCTTGGTGGAATATCCCCCTGTGGCCATGGTGGTGAAAGAATGGCACACGGCATCGAACAGCCCCATGTCCCCCGCCCAGAGCAGCAGCGCTTCACTGAGGGTAAAGATTGCATAGATCATCCAGAGCCGCTTGGCCGTATCCCTCACATGGGGGTGCAGTTTGTCGGGAGTGGGACTCGGCACCTCTGCGGCAAACAGCTGCATCCCTCCGATTCCCAGGAATGGCAGGATGATCAGGGTCAGCAGGATGATCCCCATGCCCCCGAGCCACTGGATGATGCTCCTCCAGAAAAGGATCCCGTGGGAGAGCTCCTCGATGTTGTTGAGCACGGAAGCCCCCGTGGTCGTAAAGCCCGAGATGGTTTCAAAAAAGGCGTCCGTAAATCCGGGGATCGAACCGGTGAAAAGGAACGGAAGGGTTCCGAAGAGGGAGAACAGAAACCAGCTTCCGGTGACGATCACATACCCGTCGCGGCGGTTGGGCACAAGGGCGGATTTCCTGGTTGCAAAATAGGCTGCCGCCCCGATTCCCGCGGTAATGGCCCCCGAGAGTAGGAAATGGAGACTGTCCGGTTCCCTGAAGATGAGTGCGACCGGGATCGAGAGCCACATGAAGAAACCCTCGGTGATCAGGATAAAGCCCAGAATACGGATAATGACCCGGGGATTTAGCATGACTGTGCTCAGTTAAAAAACCTGCCGATGGTGCGGATCACCCCGGGCAGGGCAAAAACGATCACCCGGTCGTAGGGCTTGATCTGGGTTTCACCCCGTGCAATGAAGGCATTTTTTCCCCTGATCACCCCCCCGATGATGGCCTCCTTGGGAAACTCAATGTCAGAAAGCTTTCCTGTTGTGGCGGGCGCATCCGGTTTGACCAGAAATTCCATCACCTCTGCCTCGGTGCCGGTCAGGCATTTGATGCTGGTCACCTCCTCCGACATGGTGAACCGGAAGATCCTGCTGGCTGTGATCAGCTTCTTGTTCACGATGGTGTCCACGCCGATGTTTTCTGCCAGGTGGATGTAGTCCACGTTCTCCACCTCTGCAATGGTCCGCTTCACCCCCATCTGTTTGGCCAGCAGGCAGGAGAGGATGTTGGTCTCGGAGTTCCCGGTCACCGCAATAAATGCATCCATCTTATCGAGCCCCTCCGACCTGAGCAGGTCCAGGTCGGTTCCGTCGCCATTGATCACCAGGGTGTTGTTCAACTTGTTCGAGAGCTGGTAGCTTTTCTGCCGGTCGACCTCGATCAGCTTCACATAATGCTGGTTGCCCAGTGAATCAGCTGTTTTCCAACCGATCCTGCTGCCTCCCAGAATCATGATATTCCTGACCTCGAACTGCTTCTTGCCAGAATATTTGTACAGCTCTTTCAGCCCGGTCTTGCTGCTGATCACATAGACCATGTCATCCACCTCGAACCGGTCATCTCCCTTGGGGACCAGTGTCTTTCCGTGCCTGGTGATTGCCACGGCACGGTATTCAAAACCGTTGTTCGCCGGGGCGAGCTCCCGGAGCGATTTGTCGATGATGGGAGCATCCTTGTCCAGCCGTATCACGTACATATGGAGTTTCCCGCCCGTAAACTCCACCACTTCCGTGCTTCCCGTTTCGGAAAGGAGTCCCACGATTTCCCTGGCGGCGATTTTCTCCGGGTAGATCATGTAATCCACCCCCAGGCTGTCGAATATCTCCTTGTTGGCCGGCAGCAGGTATTCCTGGTTATCGATCCTGGCAATGGTCTTTTTTGCGCCGAGCCGCTTGCTGAGAATGGCCGAATTGATGTTCACGTCCTCGGAATAGGTGACCCCGATAAACAGGTCGGCCCTGTTGATCTTGGACTCCTTCAGATGCATGATGGAATTGGCATTCCCTTCGATGGTCAGCACATCCATCGTGCTGCCCACGGTCTTGAGGCGATCCGGGTCGTTGTCAATGATGACCAGATCATGTTCCTCACTGTTCAGCATCTTGGCCAGATGCAGTCCAACTTCACCCGCCCCAGCGATTACAATACGCATGATGAAACGAAAATTTCCACCGCAAAATAACGGATAATTGCACAAATGTACGAAAGGTTCTTCTCTTTTTACCATCTTTTCACGTAGGCGCCGGCCTGCCT
>Ga0272443_10001554_pt1 | contig 32837 bp, 26 predicted proteins | sample SSMAcet12_FD_193581 | JGI IMG/M metagenome (GOLD analysis project Ga0272443, IMG submission 193581) | Marine sediment archaeal communities from Little Sippewissett salt marsh, Falmouth, MA, United States - SSM-Acet-12 | ecosystem: Environmental > Aquatic > Marine > Wetlands > Sediment ... | reverse complement strand
TGTGTGCCCTTCCGTAAATGGCAGTAGGGCCCCATAGTCACTTTGTCTTCAATAACAGATAATTCAATCACAGAAGCGATCAACCGGGCTTGATTGCCAACGGTGGAATCAATGATGGTCGTGTCCGGACCGATCTCACAGTCCTCTCCGATCTTGGTTTCTCCGCGCAGGTGTGTATTTGGGTAAATCACCGTATCCTGCCCGATCTCGACATCTGCACCAATATAGGTGGTGTCCGGGTCAATGAACGTAACCCCAGCCAACATCCACCGCTCGTTAATCCTCTGACGCATCACTTTTTCCGCTACCGCAAGGTGCTTGCGGTTGTTCAAACCAATCGCCTCATTGGCGTCCTCCAATATCAACGATTGGATCAGGAAGCCGTCATCCACTGCCAGATCAACCAGATCGGTCAGGTAATACTCCCCCTTCGGGGAAATTGGGATACGTTCAAGCGCTTCCCAGAGCCATTCAGATTTAATGCAATACGCACCCACATTATATTCCTTGATCGCCAATTGTTCCGGTGTGGCAACCGCTTCTTCAACAATACCCTGCACATATCCAGAAGAACTACGGATGACCCTGCCAAATCCCCGGGCTTCATCCCCGACGAAACTGGTCATTGTGATCGGGCTGGCAGATGATTCATGCAAAGCGACCAATTTCTCCCACGATTCAGGACTCAACAGGGGCATATCCCCATACGCCACCAGGATCGTTTCAGCTTTTCCTTCGAGCAACGTCCGGGCAGAGGCAACTGCATGTCCGGTGCCCAGTTGTTCCTCCTGTAATGCGTAATTCACTTCATTTCCAACTGTCTCTCGGACACCGTCAGCCTGGTGTCCAACCACCAAAACAGGGGGCAAGTCCGCAACATCCCGGACGGCCTTTAGGGCATACCAGACCATAGGCTTCCCTGCGATTTTGTGCAGGACCTTGGGTGATTTTGAACGCATGCGGGTACCTTCACCCGCAGCCAGGATAACTGCTGCTCTTTTCATGGTTATCTTTCCTTTGTTATATCCTGTCTCTCCCCCACCATAGGATCAAGCTTATTAAACAGAAAAACACGACCATCACATTGGGCCAAGCCCAATGTTTGGTTCGTGCTATTACTGCCAGGGGTACTATCTTCTTGCTTACTCAATTTTTTTCATAAGATGGCCGGGGCACCAGGATTCGAACCTGGATCAACGGATTCAAAGTCCGCTGTGCTGCCATTGCACCATGCCCCAGAGCGATGGGATTGATTCTAACACATTTTAATTAAACTACCAACCAGTTATTACCGCTTCTACCCTGATTCTAGCACCCTCCAGACTGGATTGTTTACGAAAAGTAATTTTCCCGATATCATTATGTTATTTCTTCACGTTTCCTCTAGCATCCAAAGTTAATTAAACAAAGAGGGACTGTCACGCTGACAGTCCCTCAATTTTTTCAATTCAGTCTTATCAGAGCCAAACCTTCGTAAGGAAAAGCGTAAAAAGCACCCAGACTACCGAATAGATGAGAACAATTGTCAAGCCAGCGAGTACTGCATACCAGGTGTAACGCCTGGCTTCTGAGCGTGTCAGTTGGCCTGCTTGCTGAGCGCTCGCCTTTCTCATAGCTCTGTTCTCGCGACGAACGCGGCGGTCATACCATTTCATTCCCTCAATATCCATATTACATATAACGCGACCATCGTCGTCATCATATTGTTTTTGTTTACGTGCCATAGGAAATGTCCTTAATCAAATAAATGGCAGGCAACCGTATGGCCTTTTTCGATTTCTTTGACTTCAGGAACGACCTTGCTGCAAATATCCATACATTCTCTGCAGCGTGTATGGAATTTACAGCCGGAAGGCGGGTTGGCAGGTGAGGGGATGCTTCCTTCAAGGATAATACGATTCCTCTTTGCTGTTGGATCCGGGACAGGAGCAGCACTCAACAAAGCTTGCGTGTATGGATGCAGCGGATTCCTGAAAATATCTTTCTTTTTCCCGAATTCCACGATATCACCCAGGTACATCACGCCTACCTCATCAGAAATGTGTTCAACAACGGAGAGGTCATGCGAAATGAACAGGTATGTCAGATCAAATTTTTCCTGCAAGTCCATCAGAAGGTTGATGATCTGCGCCTGAATAGATACATCCAATGCTGATACAGGTTCATCGCAGACCACAAACTCAGGGAGGAGTGCCAGTGCGCGTGCAATACAAATGCGCTGGCGCTGACCACCAGAGAACTCATGCGGATAGCGGTCTTTGTGATATGGCTGCAGACCGCAAATCTTCATAATATGGTCAACATAAGCATCAAATTGTTCATCGGCTGCAAGATGATGTTCTTTAACAGCTTCACCAATTATCTCACTGACCGGCAAACGCGGCGAAAGGCTCGAATAGGGGTCTTGGAAGATGATTTGCATCTTGGGCCGCATCTCACGTAATTCTTTATGTTGTAACGAAAAGATGTCAATGCCATTGAACAGGACTTTTCCGCTTGTCTTTTCATTCAGACGTAAGATCGTTTTCCCCACTGTGGTTTTTCCACAGCCAGATTCACCGACCAGGCCCATTGTTGTGCCGCGTTTGATCTTAAAATCAATGCCGTCAACCGCTTTTACATGTCCAACGACTCGTTGAAACAAGCCTGACTTAATCGGAAAATACTGCTTCAGTCCGCTTACATCAAGCAAATAATCGTTCCCATTTTTAGGCATATTCTTGACGTTCTGTTTTTCTTCCATGTTATTCCTCTGCTTGCTCTTTCATGTAATGGTAGCATGTCACCATATGCGTAGGTGTCACATAGATTTCTTTTGGATAAGAGCCATTACATACAGGCATACGACGCTCACACCGGTCCTTAAAGTAACAGTAATCCGGCATATCTATGGGATTTGGCACATTCCCAGGGATGGTGTAAAGTCGTTCAACTTCTTTATTGACAACTGGTTTTGATTCCATTAACCCTACGGTGTATGGGTGAAGGGGATGATGGAAAACTTCTTCCGCCGTTCCTTTTTCAACAATTCGTCCCGCATACATCACCACAACGTAATCGGCCATCTCAGCGATAACACCCAAATCATGCGTAATGAGCATGATACTTGAGTTGATCTGATCTTTGAGGTTCCTGAGCAAGTCCAGGATCTGCGCTTGAATCGTTACATCTAGTGCCGTGGTGGGTTCGTCAGCGATGATCAATTTGGGGTTACAAGCGAGTGCCATGGCGATCATGATGCGCTGCCGCATTCCACCCGAAAGTTCATGGGGATACATCTCATAAACGCCTTCACCATTCGCGATCCCCACCATATCAATCATTTTGAGCGTGAGTGCTTTTACTTCTTCTTTCGTCATCTCTGGATTGTGCAGTGTGACGACTTCGTCAACCTGCTCGCCTGAACGAAATACCGGGTTCAGGCTTGTCATCGGTTCCTGGAAGATCATGGAGATCTTGGCACCCCGAATGGTTTCCATAATATTTGTCGGCGTCTTTGAAACATCAAAGACCTTTTCTCCGCTATCGAACCGGACGGAACCTTCAATGATCTGACCTTGCGGCCTCTGCACCAACTGCATCAATGAGAGTGCTGTGACGGATTTGCCGCAGCCCGATTCCCCAACAACACCCACGGATTTTCCTTTGGGGATTTCGAATGTGACGCCATCTACAGCTTTCACCGTGCCGATATCCGTGAAGAAATAGGTGTGCAAATCATCAAATTCAACGACGTTATTGGGGTCTTTCATCGTGGTCAGGTATTCGCTTTCGCGAACATTCTTCCGATCGCGCTTCTTTTCGAGCGCATCCGTGATCTTTCGATTCGTTCGTGTTATGACCGCCGACTCATGAGCGGTGAGATGCGTACTTGTCTTTTTCGATGTGATCTTTGCGATACGTTCCATCAGTGAATTGAGTTGTTGATCCATTGCATTCACCTACCTTTTCATCTTCGGGTCAAAGGCATCCCGAAGCCCATCACCTATAAAGTTGAAACCGAGAACAGTCAACAGAATCAACATGCCTGCTGGAACCCACATGAACCAGAAATTTGTCATTACATAAGGGTCAGATGCCACGTTAATGATGGCACCCCAGGAAGCCAGAGGATATTTGACACCAAGCCCAAGGAAACCCAGGGTTGCTTCTGTAATAATGATACCTCCCAGGTTTGCTGTCGCCGAAACGATCAAAAGCGGCATGACATTTGGAATTAGATGTCTAAATATTCTGCGATTGGTGCGGATACCCGTTGCTTCTGTGGCGACCATGAAGTCCTGCTCACGCAGAGAGAGGATCTGACCTCGGACGACGCGGGCCGTGCCCGTCCATCCGAGAAGACCCAGAATTGCCATCAAGGTAAATATTCTCGTCATCGGTTCGACTTCCAAAATATCCATCACCGAACCGAAGATAATGACAATTGGGTAAAACGGGATGCTGTTGAATAGATCGACAAAGCGCATCAGCGCTGTATCGACTTTTCCGCCAAAGTACCCGGAAATACCGCCGATGATGACGCCAAGCAATGTCTCAATAATGACAACGACAAAGCCGACCATTAACGAAACTCGACCGCCATACATCAAGCGTGTCATATTATCCATGCCATTATTATCCAATCCGAGGGGATGGTCGGCGGATGGGAGTTCGTAAAGGCTTATCAGTGTTGTCGTTGTTTCCTTTTTGATATAGTAGTTCTGATTGACGCGCTCGATTTGATATTCGATCGTCTCACCGTTTTCATGCGTAAAATCCACATACGTTTCAAGGTTGTAAATTCCATCTCGAATTGCAGATTTAAATTCAACGGTGAGAAATTCCGATTGGTCAAGTGGGTTGACGATTATATCTGACACTTCAGCAAAGTTTTCTTCATCGCTGTTAAGGATTGTATACTGACCATCTCGATATTCTATTGTATAGGTCAGGTCATCAACATCGAACGTTTCATTTCCTTCAGCAATTGCGCTCTCACTTGCAAGCAAGAATGAAAAAGAACTGACAGCATTGATGTCATCTTCTCTATACGCGTCATACACATTTAACGACGCGATTGCGATGTTTTCCTCTAATGAAATTATCGACGATTTTCGTTCCTCGGTTATGCGATATGACGCATCACCAACTTCAAAAACGGTGAGTCCTTCTTCTACCGCGGACGTATAAGCTGCAATAATTTCATCACTTAATTCAAAGCCCTCAGCAGGAACTAATTGGCCGAATAATGCTTCTGCAACCTGATCAAGTCGCACAATGCGATAGGTCAATTCATCATTGACCGATGAGTAGGAATAGTTGACATCCCCATTGCTGAAGCTGTCATCATTCTTACCAAGCGCGAGCAGAAATTGCGTCCGGTCAGTGCTCCCGAAGGTTTCACCTTCAACAACTGTGTAGCGCAATTCGGTATTGTAAATTGCACCGGCATAATCCTTGGACATTGATCCTATTATCGTAAACACCTGAGCCTGCCCATAGGGTGAAAACAATGGCCCAACGAAAGCAAACAGGAACATAATCACGAGGATAACAAGGCCTACAACTGCCAGTTTATTGCGAAAGAATCGCTTCATGACCAGCATACCAGGAGAGAGTACTTTGACTCGCCTGGCATCATCAAGGCGCATCTCTTCTTCCATATGCTCCATCAGGTCAGTGTCTTTTTCCATGTTGGAATTTGTATCTTGATTTTCAGTCATAGTTCACCACCATCAGTTAACCCTTACGCGCGGGTCAACCATAGCGTACATAATATCAGCAATAAGAAGGCTTACCTGTGTCAGGAGAATCAGAAATGTCGTATAAAACATAGCAAAGGGGATATCACCCCGGATCATAGCCGTATATGAGACATAACCTATGCCGGGGATCTGGTAAAGGGTTTCCGTGATCTGAGCTCCACCAAACATGGCAGGCAGCAAATAACTCATATACGAGACAAGCGGGATCAACGTGTTCCTAAAGGCATGTTTATTGATAACAACCTTTTCAGAAAGCCCTTTGGCTCGTGCAGTGCGGATATAATCTGAGTTGAGTACTTCCAGCATGTTCGTCCGTGTATAGCGCATGAGCCCACCGATGGACAGCATCATCAGCGTTACTATCGGCAAGACCAGGTGATACGCCATATCCCAGAATTGCTGCCATGGCGTCATGGATGAATGGAATCTGCCGGTCAGGCCATAAAGGTCAAACCAGCCTAATTGAATGGAAAATACATACTTCAATATGGTGGCAAGAAAAAATGTCGGCAGCGACAAGCCCATCAGGGCAAATACGGTAATGGCATAATCCGTCCTGCTGTATTGCTTCCTTGCCGCCAATATTCCCAATGGGATGGATATCAACATTTGAACGAGAAACGTGATGATATTCATTGCCATGGAATACCAAACAACATCGTTAAACTTTTCTGTGACCGGAATCCCGTAATGCCAGGATTCACCGAAATCCCCTTTAATAGCATTTCCCAGCCACCCGATAAAGCCGGGGATAATTCCTCGATCCAACCCATATATCGCATTGAGTTCTTCAAGCCATTCCTGGTACGATTTCGTACTCAAAGGATTGGTGGCGCGTTGTCTCGCAATTTGATCGACATATGAAGTTGGCAGTGAACGTACAACGCTATAAATAATCATCGCGCCAAAAATCACGATAAATATTCCTAAAAACACTCTCCTGATGATGAAATTTCTCATAACATACCTGATCCTATGAATTCTGATCGCTCAAAATTCTGAGATTTATTTTTTCAAACCGTGAGCCCACCCGACGGTGGGCTCACGAGTTTTATAACTTACACTAGAGTTTATTGAACCATTTTCAGCAGTTCGATATCGCTGAACCAACCCCAGAAGGTTGTGATATCGGGGGTCAGGGTCGTGAGATCCACGCGTTCGGTGCTGAAGATAATCACATTCAAACGCTGGTAGCTCGGAATTTCGACTGCCCAATCCATGATGATGTCAAGGCATTGCTTGTAGACAGCCTTGCGGTAGCTCTGGTCGTCGCTCAAGCGAGCATCCATAATCAACTGATCGAGCTCCGCATCCTGGACGTGGTAGTAGTTCGAGTCGGAACCATCGAGTTCGGGGATATTGGAACTGTGATAGATCTGATACATATCAGGATCAATCGTTGAACCCCATGCCATCGTCCAAATTTCCTGCTCGAAAGCATCGATAGCATCTAACATGACGTTCCAGTCAGCGGGGTCATTGATCACAAATTCCATGCCCAGTTTCGCCATTGATTCCTGCGTGGAAGTGAAGATCGCGAAGTTCGGGTGGTCGCCGGTGCCGTCAGCAGGGACGTAACCCATGTAGCTCATCTTAGCGCCATCAGGAGCAGCGGTGATCATACCATCTTCGACGGTGTAGCCTGCGGCCTCGAAGAAGCCAAGTGCAGCTGCTTCAGCAGCAGCAACTTTGTCTTCCAGGGTCATATCTGCGGTGTAGATCGGGTCGCCATTCACATCAACTGAGAAGGCAATCTGATAATCCGGATCGGTTGGTTGCGGTGCAGCCCAGGAGGTGTTCGAAATCGGGTAGTTGATCACAGAAGCACCATCACCGTAGTAGCTGTCGATGGACAGGTCGCGGTGGACTGCAATGATCGTGGCAAAAGCCTTGCGCAGGTTCTTTGATGCTTCTGAGCCAGGCTCACCGCCCACATTGACGGTCGCAGCATTGATGCCGATGTAGCCATAACCGAGGTTGTCAACCATGCTGGAGGTGATCACATCACCAGTCATCTCGCCGTTGGCGTTGTAGGACTTGACTTCTGCGTAGCGCTCGGCTGAATAGGTCATTTCGCCGACATCAGCAGTACCGGTTTGGACGGCTGAAGGAACCTCTGCGGATTCGGTCTCTTTGAATTGAACCTCTTTGATCTCCGGTGCGCCACCCCAGTAAAGTTCATTGGCTTCGAAGTAAACGACCTTGTTTTCGTACTTGACGAATTTGTAGGGGCCTGCGCCCAGGGGTGTGGGGGTCAGGGCTCGCTGCGAGGAAAGATCACCGAAGGGGAAGCCGAACATGTTGTTTTCGTAATCATACAGTTCGACGTCGCCGTAATAGTGCATTGGGGTAACATCTTGGCCGAGGATGGAGTACACAGCAGGAGCTGAGAAACCGTTCACGGTAACTTCGACGGTCAAATCGTCAACCTTGACGATACCGGCAATGTTCGGAACACCTTCGTCGCCCATTGATTCATCTAATGGACCCCAGTACCCAACGAAGTCGGTTTTGGCTTTGGCTAAAACGTCAATGCCAGCTGCTGATTCAAATGGGTAGGCGGCGGCAATATCATTATCATAGGCTAACAGGATTTCGGCCGCATAATCTTCCACGGTTGGGAAGGTCTCCACCAGGTCCCAGCTTGTTTCAGATGTGTAGGTTGTCATGGTACCGTCTTCATTAGCGCTGGCAAAGCCCCAGATGCACATTGCGTAGGCAACATCCATGCCTTCAACGCCCTCAACATCAGCGACTGCTCTTCCACCAAAATATGCGCTTGTGTAATCATCAACCATGTAATTAGCAGCGACATAATCAACGATCCCCTGAGCCTCAGCCAGGTTGTCTGCTAACAGGCGGGGCCAGACATCTTCTTGCTGGTCTGCTGTCCAGGCGTCTGCATCAGTCCATTCCCAATCTGGGCCGGCTGCGTAGATCTCTTCAAATAGTGCGTTGTACTTGTCATAGACGTCGCTGGTGGTCTGCGTCTGATAGTCCTTCAGACCGACGATGTCGTATGAACCAAGTGATGACACGCCATCATAGGTTGGGTCAAGGAGTGTGTAGTAGGTGAAGATGATGTCATCAGCGGTAACGGGGACGCCATCAGAGAACACCATATCGGGACGAAGTGTGGCGGTGTACTTGGTGGTGTCGGTTTCCTCATCGTAAACCACGCTTGTGTCCGCGGCGCCCTTATACTCGTAAGGCGTGCCGTTATATTCGCGGGTTTCACCTTCAATGGCATTATTGACAATGCCGCCCACACGATCTGTGGTCAGAAGACCGATCTGCGTAAAGGCAACAACATCAAAGTCATATCCTGATTCTGAGAAGAAGGAACTGAACTTGTTCGAGAACTCCGTATAGGTAACGACAATCGGAATGTCAACCACAGTTGGTTCTTCGGTTGGTTCCTCTGTTTCCTCTACGACCTCGGTCACTTCTTCGGTCACTTCCTCGACTGGTTCGGTTTCTTTTGGCCCACATGCAGTCAGGACCAGGCTGAACGCTACCAGAAGAGTTAAAACTAAAAATGTAATACGTTTCATTTTTTCTCCTCCATAACAATTGTTTTGTTAGGATACTAGTGAACAGAAGCATACTTGAGAGTTGCGTTTCTTAATCACTCGTGAGGTAGACACCACCTCCTTTTCAATTTACTTAATATTAATGCCTTGGTTGTATGATTCCTAATATTTACATCAGGCAATTAATAATTATACCTAATAATTACCTCTATTGTACCAAAATATAGCATACATGAATTAACCCGTCAAGAATGACCGTCAGGCTAATACTCGTATATGCTGCGACCTTGTATTCTTAAATCGTATGATCAGATCCATATAGTAGATTTATTGATAAACATACGAACAGGAACAATACTCTATATCCTAATAATTCTCCTGTTATTTATTAAAGAAAAGAGATACAGAATTCGACTTGATTAGATATATTATTTTATTATCAATGAACTGTCAAGGGAATTTACAGCCTATCACGACCTCATGGGTTAATCACGCTGTTTTTGATCTTCCTGATCTGAAACTATCCTCCCCAAAACCGGCTTCAGTAATCGAATCATGATAAAAATGAAGAGTACTGAAACGACTTCAAGACCCAGATAAGACAATTCCTGGCTTACGTTGCCCTCCATGAACCAGATCATGAAAACAACTTCCCCAACCACACACACGCCCAGGCTGATTAACAGAACTAACGCCCAGGTGTCCGTTCTCTTGAAAGAAAGGTCAATTTCATCCCTGCGAAATTTCCGTTTCTTTGTCGGTAAACGAAAAACTCCTGCAGCCAACAAATATAATGGCAGGAACGCGAACGCATAAGGGAGAGAAATATAAAATTGATACATGCCCTGACTGGCGATAAAACCACCGGCAATATGAAAAATTATCACCAGTGCGGATAATATCAGGCATTGGATTTTTAGTGTCTTGAGTCTGCGTTCATCAACATTGATCTCGAAATATTTTCCCCGATAAACAGCTTTTCTCTTCTCGTGTCCTTTTTTATCCTCGGTGAGGACAACCTTATAGTCCTTAGAATATTTTCTCATTTACATTTACCTTATCTATGGTTTTTCACCTGGTCTGATTGCAGTCTACCCACCCATCCGAAGAATGTAAAGGTTTAGCTTGTAAGAATCACCGTTCTCACACATATTCTTCCGGTTGTCCTTTATTATCTAGCGTACATATCGGCAATAAAACCACGTTATTCAACTCTCACTCTTTGTTTAAAAAGTAACATTGATAAACCACGCCCACTCAGGGGCAGGTCAGATTTCTTTGAAAAGTCTCAATGAGAGAATAAAAATCACACTCATCTGCAAAATCATTCTCGACACAATCTGATGTGTGCATCACCATTATCCCAGAATTTGATAATAAGGGAACTGCCGGCAAATATTCTAAAAACGACTTTTCAGACAGCTGGATCGCAGATGCATACTCGGCAGGAAGGACAAGTGAAGCATCGCTGCACAACTGATCGTAAGTCCCATTGGACAACCCGGCAACATTCGTTCCTATCCACTGGTTGCCGGTCGAAGGGATCTGCCAGCTAAAATAATAGCTGCAATCCAGGGTGGGTGCCGGCTGCCAGGAGATCAACGCCAGGTCAAATTGACGTCCAAACAGGACACCTCCCGGACCAGGTGCATACAGCGCTTCCGCAGGTAGGATCGTAATATTCACAACGATCCCAACCTCCTGCAGGGAACTGCTGATGATCTCGGCTACATCCTGCTGGAAAGCTGATTGGCTGACCAACAACTCAACTACGAACTGCGTCCCAGCTGGCACATTCGCCACCTCCCAGGCCTGAAGCGGTGTCTCCGGATTTTCATCATGGTCGCGCCACCCGACCTCGTTCAATAACTGCAGGGCAGTTTCAAGATCGTAAGATATCTTCCCGCTTTCCTCAAGCAATGATCGGGAAGGCGAGAGGAAGCTTGCCCAGAGAGTGCCAAGGTCCAGCGTCGTCTCTGCGAGCATGGCAGCCCGGTCCAAAGACATCGCAATTGCCTGACGGGTGCGCTCGTCCCCGAAGAAATCCGGACGGTCTCCCTCGTCGATATTAAACCTGCCGTCATAGGTCACCGGCTGGATGCCAAACACAAGCTGGATCCACGATTCGCTGGGTTGCAGCAGAATGTCAAAATTCTCGTCAGCCAGGACCTCTTTGAGTAAATCCCGCTCGTTTTCCAATCCCAGAGAAGAGTCCAGCACATCGCAGTCGCCGGATTTTAACAACGTCCAGGCTTCCTCAGCACCCCCCTCATCCGCCCTGAAGATAATTTCATCCAGGACCGGCAGTCCTTCATCCGACCTGTAATAATAAGGGTTGGGGGTAAAAGTAAATATGTTTTCCTCGCGGGATGAGAGGACAAAAGGCCCATAACTCAGGGGATACAGCATCATCTGTTCATCGCCGGCGATTTCCGTCCAGGTCTCACCTCCGGTGAACAGATGAGAGGGCAGGGGCGTCCAGAAAAAATGCTCAGGTTCAGCGCTTGTAAATCCGGGTAACCCGACCCATTCAACGGTCACATCATCCGGCGCGGTATAAACGGCCGTCCGATTTTCCTCCCACTGCAAACCGGACACTTCAGATGCGCTTGCTAGCTCGAAACTAAAAACTGAATCCGCTGCTTTCACCGCTGTCCCATCCGACCAGTAAAGGTCATCTCTGAGCTGGAATTCGATCACCATCTGGTCCATATCCAGCGTTCCCTCACCATCCCAGGTGATTGCACAATCCGATTGGCGGCAGCCGCTTGGACGTACGATGACACCCGCATTCAGGACCGCGATCTCCCCATTGGCATCCACGATCACCTGTCCGTTCTGCACGGTAACCCTTTGCAGACGCAGGCTGCTGTTATCCTGGGTGGGGACTCTCTCAAGGATGCCCGGTTCCAGGCCATCTTCGCCAAGATCAAACGGTGCATCCTGGATCATGGCCAGGATATGTTCTTTCACAATGGCGTTTTCCCCATCGTATGGGAACAGACTCGCCGGCAGGCTAGCTGTGCATACGGTCAGTTTCTCTTCCAATTCGAGGGTCGCTGTAGATGTTAATGTTGATGAGGTTGGTTCCATTGTAACAGACTGACTTGTCTCTGCTACCTCGGGGTCATTCTCCGGCGGCTTGCAGGCCGAAAATATAAAGCTGATAATAAAAAGAAAGAGTAAGGTTTTCCGCTTCATGATAATTCTCAATTTTCCAAAGTCAAAATATCCTGTTAATCCTTAAGCAGACCGTCAATATAGACTTCAGATTCATCCCCAAACCGCAACCGTAAATAGGAAGCATACCGTTCGGTTGATATACTGCCTTCCTCAACCGCCTTCCTGACGGCGCAGCCCGGTTCATGCGTATGCGTGCAATCACTGAACTGGCAATCCGCAACCAGGTCCCGCATTTCCACAAAGTAAGCGTCCAATTCTTCCGGCTCGGTATCCCATAAGGCCAGGGAACGGATGCCGGGAGTATCGGCAACATAACCGTCAACGTCAAGTGGGAACAATTCTCGCACCTGGGTTGTATGCTTACCTTTTGACGTGGCTTCGCTGACAGCCCTCACGCGCAATCCAAGTTCCGGCTGGATCGCGTTCAACAAGCTGGACTTGCCCACGCCCGAAGGTCCCACCAGTGCAGATATCTTGCCGGATAATGCCTGTAAGAGTTGATCAATGCCCAATCCCGTACGAGCGGAGGTATAAAAGACACTGTATCCCAGGTCTTCATATAAACTAAATAACTTTTCAGCACCCCTCATGGAGATAAGGTCTACTTTATTCGCAACCACCAGGGCTTTGATCTTTTGCTTCTCTGCGATCACCAGAAAACGGTCTAACATCCTGAGATGAGGCTCCGGGTCTGCGCAGGCAAAAACGATCACCATCTGGTCGGCATTCGCCAGCAGGATTTGACGGAACTCACGCTTGATCCCAGTACGGATACGTGAGATCTCGGTTATACGCTCATGGACATCCTCAACCATCCCGGTTCCGTCTTCATGAGTTGTGATGCTGACGCGATCGCCAATTCCGGCGATATCACCTTCGACCTCGCCCTGTTTCAACCTGCCCCTCAACCGGCAAACAAATTCACCAACTTCGGTTTTCACCGTCAGGAACCCGGACTGGGTTCGGATCACAAGTCCTTCCAGAGTATTAGTCAACCGATATCACCCCTCCGGTTCTTCTGTTTCTGTCGGTGTCGGTGTTGGTGTTGTGCCATCCCAACCATATGGGGTCTCGGTGGGTTCAGGTGTCGGTGATGACACCACGTAAGGCTGATCTGCTTCCCAGGGAAGGACATATCCAATATCAATGTAATCTGAGAAATACAGGGATACGACCCTGCGGAACACGGGCGCGGCCATCTCGGAACCTTCGCCGGCATTTTCCAAAAGTACAACAATAGCGATATCTGGGCGCGCCGGGTCATTGACTTCCGTATAACCTGCAAACCAAGCATGCGACTCACCGGTCGTATTCGTCGCCGTTCCGGTCTTTCCATAAACTCGATAGGGCAGGGTGGCGAGCTGGGTATGCGCTGTGCCCCGGCCGTCCTTGACCACACTCAGCATTGCATCCTTGATGATCGCCTGGTTCTCTTCAGAGACCGGCAGCGTCCCGATCGCTTCTGCTTCAAACGTATAGGTCGGGGTTCCGCCGTCGGGGCCGATTGCCTCGATCAGGGTCGGCTGGTAGAGTGTCCCGCCGTTACCGAGTGCGGCGATGAAACTCGCCACCTGCAATGGAGTCACGGTCATCTCACCCTGACCAATCGCAAGTTGTGTGTTGATCTCACAAGTATTCGTCGCTTCGGGGATGTTCCCGGGTTGTTCCGGAACTTCTATGCCGGTGATCGACCCAAGCCCAAAATCGCGCGCCATTTCGGCAAGCGCGTCCGTGTAACCTTCCAGATACAGGGTTTCGCCGATTAAGTAAAACCAGGGATTGCAGGAACGCATCAGGCCTTGCGGCAGCGTTAGGTCTCCGCTGGGGGGCTTTTCCTTCTCATAGGTCCAGTCGAAAAGCTCATTCCCACAAACCTCAATGGAATGCCCGCAGTAGATCTCAGACTCTTCGGTGTAAACCCCTGTTTCCAATGCGGTTGCCATGGTAATGATCTTGAAGACCGAACCCAGGGGATACTGTCCACTCGTTGCTCGGTTGAACACGGGATCGTTCTCTAAATAATATGGGTTATCGGCATAAAGGATATTATCATTCGTCGGGTCAAAGAGGTTCGGATCGAACTGCGGGTTGGAGACCGCCGAGATCACCTTGCCCGTATCCACTTCCATGACCACAATCGCACCTCGATAATCTCCCAAAGACTGCTGCAGCAGGTACTGGAGCGTGTAATCAAAGGTCGTGGTGATCGATTGACCATTGGAAGCATTCTTCTCCGCAACCTTGCTGATGATCTGGCCGTTTGAATCCTTCAGATAGAGTGAGGCGCCTTTCTCTCCGGCCAGTTCCTCTTCAAAGCTGTATTCCAGTCCGGTTGCGCCGTAACGCTCGTTGGCGGCATATCCCATCCGGAGGTAACTATTCATATCATCCTCAGAGATATAAATCAGATGTCCAACGGTTTGAGGGGCGATTCCGCCGTCGTAATAGAAGCGTGATGTGTAGTAATTCAGATAAACCCCGCTGAATGCACTCAAGGTGCCAATCTGTTTATCAACTTCTTCCTGCGCCACCTCGCCCAGGGGTATGTAGTCATAAGGCATGGCGTTATCAACCATTTCGATGATCTCGTCGATCTGGTAAATCGTCAGGCCGGTCATCGTGGTATAGAACAAGCTCATCATGTTCTCATCCAGGTCGCCAGGAATGAAACCAATTGCAACCGCATCTTCCTGCGCCACAATGGGGGAACCGTCGCTGGCATAGATGTTTCCGCGGGATGGCGTGTCGCGCACGATTTCAAGCGTATTGCCGCCAGCAAGGTCAGGCATGATCGAACTCACATCCCATTGGATATGCCAATCCCCTGCCTCCTTTATAAAGGAGAACTCAATCTCACGGCTCAATGTCCCAAAAAGGTTCGTGTTGTAATCCACCTGCACTGTTGCCTTAGCATCCCCCGGATTGGTTTGAGTTGAAATGATGCTGTAATCAACGCAGGGATCATACTGTAAAGTCATTGCAACAGCAGTTTCTAGGTATTTGCTCGTGAAGTCTTCTTCGGTGATTGCTTTTCTACTTTCCGCTGTCAACATTGCATACATCACCGGGTAATCCTCGATCTGCCATGCATCCATGAAAGCAACTGCCTTTTCCTCAATATCCGGCGCTGGGGTAATGAGGACTTCAGGGTTGGGCAGCGTGGGGGTTGTATCGATTGCCTCTACTGTTTCTTCTGCTGTGGACGGGTTCGAACAAGCCACAATGGAAAGCAGCAGGATCACAATCAGAATTAGTGAAATTTTTTTCATTGAAAATCTCCTGAATATACCTCAGGGTGGATCACGTTCATCCTTGAGTTCATCGCTTGATTATACTGTCTCAGTCGTCAGATGGGGAAGTCGCAGTCGGTGTTGGTGTGGGTTGTTCAACAAGGTATGGTTCCGATTCCCAGGGCATCACGCCCGATGGGTCTTCGTAATCTGAGAAATATAAGGATACCGCCCTGCGGAAGACCGGGGCCGCCATCTGGGAGCCTTCGCCGCCGTTCTCAATGATAACGACCACGGCAATATCGGGGCGTTCAGGATCGTTCTGCCGGGTGAAACCCGCAAACCAGGCATGTGAATTACCATCCCCCGTTTCAGCGGTTCCGGTCTTTCCATAGACTGGGATATCCAATCCCAGCATTGCGTAATATCCCGTGCCGCGCGGCTCTTCCACGACCATCTGCATCGCTTCCACAACGATCTCAATAGTCTCAGCGGAAACAGGCAGTTCTCCGCGGGCCTCAGGGGAAGAGATCATTGTGGCTGAACCTACCGCGGGAACAACGCTGTCAACCAGAATGGGCGTATTCAGCGTGCCGCCGTTTGCCAGCGCAGAGATGAAGGATGCCACCTGCAGCGGGGTGACCAGGATCTCCCCCTGCCCGATTGCCAGTTGAGCGTTGTTCACACAGCTGGCTGCCGTCTCCGGAATATTACCCTCAGCCTCAGGAATCTCAATTCCCGTTGCCGCGCCCAGGCCAAAACCCACAGCCATATCCATCAAGGCGCCATCCAGACCTTCCGCATATAGATTCTCCCCAATCCGATAAAACCAGGGATTGCAGGAACGCATCAGGCCTTCCTGGAGGGTCAAATCCCCGCTGGCTGCAGCGCCCTGCCAATACGTCCAATCATAGAGGGTGACACTATCGCATACCCACAGGGACTGACCGCAAATGAACGTTGATGCAGCGCTGTACAGGTCAGCTTCTAAGGCGGTTGACATTGTGATGAGTTTGAAGACCGAACCAAGCGGGTACTGTCCCTGCGTGGCACGGTTCAGAAGCGGTTCATCTTCGTCGGAGAAATAGGCTTCTAATAAACTGCTGTCTATCTCAGCCAGGTCGAACGCATTCGGGTCGTAATCCGGATTCGAAACCAGCGCTAGCACCCGGCCGGTTTCGACTTCCATGACAACCACGGCGGCACGCTGGTCGCCCAGGGATTCCTGCAATTTCATCTGCAGGGTCTTATCCAGCGTCGTATACACGGACTGCCCAGGGGCGGACTCGCTGGATGCCAGCAGGGATAAGATTTCGCCGTCCGGACCGACAAGATACAATGATCCGCCCCGCTGACCTGAGAGTTCTTCCTCATAAGCGTTTTCCAATCCCGACGCACCCACACGTTCATCCTGCCGGTATCCCAGCAGCAGGTATTCTTCAAGGTCTTCTTCCGGGATGTAAAGTAGATAGCCAACGGCGTGCGATGCAATGCCGCCATCGACATAAATTCGCGAACGGAACTCATCCAGCCGCACACCGCTCAGGTCACGCAGCGTTTCCATATACGGGAGAACATCCTCCAGGGGAAGCGAGACCACCGGTAAATACCAATCATCTGGCGTCGATTCGACCTCCTGCGCCAGTTCATCCGGCTCATACCTGCTGAACTCTGCCAGCGTTTCATAGATCAGGCCGGCCTGTTCCGCCAGGATCTCGCCCGGGACAAGCCCAACCGCGACCGCATCCTCATACGCTGCCAACGGTGCGCCTTCATTATCATAAATGCTCCCACGCGCAGGGATATCGTACACCAACTCCAGGCTGTTCCCTTCATTCAACTCAGGCAAGATCAGGCTGAACTCCCACTGTATGCGCCATGCGTTTTCCTCCCAAACTAGGCTCATCACCATTTCACGGGTGATCTCACCCACAGCCCGTGTGTTGAATGTCACCTGATACAGCACTTCAGCGTATCGGTTCTCGGCCAAGGCAGAGAGCAGTTTGAACGCCAGGCTCTGCAATGTCATACTTGTCGCTGCATCCCGATAGGTTGCCTCAAGCACATCCAGTGCCATCGCATCCCGGCTTAGTTTAGACAGCAAGACGTACATAGCGCTGTAATCCTCAACCTGCCAGGCTTCGAGATACTCTTCTGCAATTAGTTGGGCTGCCAGAGCATCCGAAATATCACCCTGGTGACCCGAATCTTCTTCAGCTTCATCGGCTGGTGGTACACACGCGCCCAAAACTAACAGCGCGATCAGTGATAAGATGCAGAATCTCAGAGGGAAACGCCTGGAAGGCAACATGGATACCCCTATGCTTTTCCTAAAATCCTGCCAAATACAGGGCAGGAATAATTCAGCAGTTTCTGGCATTTCTCAGGAATATCACCCGTAACATCAAAGCCCAGTTCACGCAGCCCAACCACAACATGGCAAAGCGGGAATCCCATCACAGACGCGAAACAACCCGTCAACCCTTCCACAGGGTGGAATCCGGGATGCTGGATTGCATATGCACCGGCCTTATCCATCGGGTCGCCTGTGGCGATATAGGCATCAATCTCCACTTCGGAATAATCCCGCATGGGGACATCGGTTTGGCAGACAGCATCATACTGCCCCCCAGACACCACATCCATGATGGCGATCCCGGTATACACCTGATGCGACCTGCTGCGCAGCCGCTGCAGCATGCAGCGTGCGTCAGCTTCATCCGCGGGCTTTCCCAGCAGTTCATCACCATCTACCACAATCGTATCCGCGGCGATGATCAATCCTTTTTCATACAAAGCGATCTCACCCGCCTTCTGGACAGCCAGCCGCCGGACATAAACATCCGCCGGTTCCATGGATAGGCGAGTCTCATCCAGGTTTGCCGGAATGACCTCGAAAGGCCAACCGAACAATGAGAACAAATCTTTTCGCCGGGGAGAATTAGATGCCAGGATTACTTTTATCATTGCAGGGATTCTAACACATCCTTCAAAACTGTCTGCACAGCGGACTGATGAGGCGGATGTAACGCACCACTCACCTCATCCAGCACCCTGCAGGTGTTCCGCTTTGCTTCAGCGCTTTGCGCCACCTTCCCCTCAAGGGGAAGGCTATTATTCTGAAAAAGATAAAATTACTCTCTTGAATCAAATAGTCCCCCTGGCAGAAAATATCAGTTATTCTTCATGCCGGATTGTGAAATGGTCGAAGTCACGGGCTACGACCGCTGACGGGAAAACCGCCTGTGCTTCATCCAGGATATCTCGTTCATGGTAGCGCCTGGAAAAATGCGTCAGGTATAACGCCCCCACATTTGCTTCTGCCGCAAAGCCAGCGGATTGGGCTGCTGTCAGGTGACCGAACTTCTCAGCCAGGTCTGCTTCTTCTTTAATATATGTTGCTTCAACGACCAATCCATCCACGCCCTTCACATAGGGCAATAAGCCATCCACTCTGCCGGCATCGCCGATGACCACGAGCGATGCGCCTTTACGGGCATCGCCCAGGACCTGGTCAGGTTTGATCTTGCGACCATCCGGCAGCAAGACCTCCTGTCCCATCACCAGGTCGCGCCGCAAGGGCCCTGGCGGTAATTCCAGTTCTTCTGCTTTTTCAGGGAGGAATGGCCGGCGGCTGTGTTCTTCGAATTTATATCCCAACGAATCCGAACCGCGGTGGTCAACAGGAAAGGCCGTAACCGTAAACCGGTCCGTCTCGTAAAAAAGGCCGGGCCGAATATCATGGAGGGTCACCGGTGGTCTACCGCGGTACCCTCGCAAGACAACACCAAATATCAGATCATGCACTCGGTCCAGGGTGTGTTGTGTGCCGTAGACCTCGATCTCCTGCATTACATCCCAGCGCAGGAATGTGGAGATCAACCCGGCCAAACCGAGGATGTGATCGAGGTGACCATGCGTCAGAAAGATTTGATTGAGCCGTTTAAAACCGACCCCGGAACGCAGGATCTGCCGTTGGGTCCCTTCACCGCAGTCAACCAGAAAGCGCTGGTCTTCATGTTGAATCAATAATGAGGGTAAGCCGCGATGCACCGAAGGTGCCGAAGCTGATGTGCCTAAGAATGTAATTTCAAACAAAGAGTGTACCTATTTATTTCCCTTCAGATCCAAATCCGGCAATCTGGCGCAGCATGCCGAGGATACCCATCCCTACCTGAACGCCCTCTGAGGTGGTGAGTTTGTATTGTTTATTTTCACTCTCTGCGCGTTTGACAAGTAAGAAGCCTGAGGCAGCACCAGCTAATGCCCCAATCACCGTGCCGATAACGATCGTCTTCACTTTCCAGTTCTTATCGTTCATTTAATAACATCCTTCTCTGTAAATTCATTAAAATCCAAAAATGAGTACTGCAATTTTGAATACCTGTCTGTGATTCCGGGCTCACTTATGCGAGCGACCTGAAAGGGAGGCCAGCACTGCAGTAATCGATGCGTTGATGCTCCTCACCTTAATAATCGGTTGTACCGATTTTTCGGTCCAATATTTAACCTTGCTTGAGACCAGGTCCACATAATATTGTACCTGACTCGAATAGGCAGGCAGAATGTGCAGCACCCTTGCCACCAGAAAGACCAACACCGAGAATAACACAAACATCAGCACTGCAAAGACCAGCAGCGGCAGTAACAACCAGATCATGGAAGTATCTGCCCAAAGGGATGAATCCCCCCCACCGCCATCCTGGGAAGCCGTCAGGACGACAAACACCGCTAACGCCAAAACTAGCAGTATACAAAGCATGATCGGGAACAAGATCTGCCAGAAGCGTTGTTTCTTATGTTTCTGATAGCTTGTGGTCGGATAAGGTTCAGTTATTCGCAAAACATTTTCCTTTTCCATAGGTAGTATTTTAACATGAGTCAGGGAATTAACCAAAATTTCGATCGTGTAACATCAGGATTCAATTCAGATGATCAAGAACAACTAGCCCAATCGATTCATCAAAGCTGCATTTCCACTGCACGAAACGCAAGCGGTCAAATTCCCCATCAATTGAGGTAGCCCTTACCTCTTAACTCGCCATCTTCATATGACAACATATGTCCTGGGATCTAGTCAGCTATTTACCAGCTTTCCCTCCGACAAAGTCGGAGAACATCTCCAAGAAAATTTTCAGACTCGCCGTCATGTTAGATGTAAGCCGTATCAAAATAATTGATTCCGTTTTCACAAGTGTACTTAATTTTTTCTCGAGTTTTTTCTATACCTCTCTTTGCGTTGTGATCCTCCCCTTTTTGGGGGAGGTGTCTATTTCCCATACCTAATGTCGAGAGACTGAGCTCCTGAAAGCTTTAATAGTTAACAATTCGTAATTTTTTCACATGAAGACCAAATATTTGCAACATGTGTTTGTAATTAATGCAAACCCCGTTTGTAATAAATAATCCAGACGTGCATTTCTCTTTCAATTCAGATCTTCACGATTAATTCTAATTTTCCAGATAAAAAAATTTATATTGATTGTCTTTTGCTCCGCTGCGTTTTACGATCCTGTTCTGCGTATTGTTTAGGATATATCGGCGTTCATTCGTTAAAATTCACGCTATGAAATGTCCTCGAATTGCAGTCCTCGCGCCTAAAATCCCTCAATTATTAACAAACCCTTCATTAATTAATATTTTATTGTATAATTAGGTTTACAAAATAAGCCAAGAGGCTTATCAGATAATTAAAAATCTGTTCATCTGCCGCCCAGGAATTGTGGCTGCGATCAAAATATCAAAAAGAATCGTTCGAGATTTTTCCGCCGGCATTTTGCCAGGCATTGAAAATTTTATGTGACATAATTTTCGGAGTGAAAGCCTCAAGTAAACCGCTTAACGGTAGGACTCAGGCAATCACCAAAATGAAAGTCAAAAAAGGATAGTATTCAGGATAGATATGGTTCCTACCTCTCTACGTTCATCATAACCAGACTTCAAACTTCCCAGGGACACGGTAATCTCATCATATCTATCAGACTTACTACTTTCAGGGCAACAAGAGATTCTTAATGATACAACGGCCGCAGCCGCGCAGGTAGCATTGCGACCGTTTATGATTTAAGAAAGGTTCGATGGACCGGGAGATCACTGCCATCAAGGCACAGAAACACAATCGGCAAAGAGTCAATATCTATCTGGATGGCGAATTTGCCTTCGGGATTTCCCGATTTGTGGCTGCCTGGTTGAAGCCCGGTAGGAAACTTTCTGAAGCAGACATCGTGAAACTGCAGGAAGATGATACTTATGAAATCGCTTTTCAAAAAGCTCTGCAGTTCATTCACCACCGTCCGCGGTCCATTGAAGAGACTCGCCGGCGACTGATCGAGAAGGGTTTCAACGAAGACGTTGTTGAAACCACCTTGAAGAAACTCATCGATCGAAAGTGGCTGGACGACCTCGATTTTGCCCATCAATGGATTGAGAATCGCAACACATTCCGCCCCCGCAGCAATAAACTTCTCACTTATGAACTGCGTCTCAAAGGCGTGTCAGATGACAACATCACACAAGCACTCGAACTGTATGGTGGTGATGAAAATCAATTGGCTTTCCAGGCCGGAATCAGAAAAGCAAGAAGATTCGCCGGGGAAGCAAGACCGGATTTCTTCAAAAAGGTCGGCGGCTATCTGACACGTCGCGGTTTCCACTACGGCATTGTCAAGCCAGCCTTAGAACGCCTCTGGGAGGAATATGGTTCCCATCAGCAAGAGAGCACAAACGAAACAGAAAAGATGGAGTGAAAAAGATGAATGACACTGTTTTATTGGTCGCTATCAGCACTGCCGCACTCATATTAGGCGGGCTGGTAGGTTTTATAATCAAGCAATCAATTGTTGACAGCAAGCGCAAAGCCGAGAATCTGAAAGCTGACCACATAATTACCCAGGCCAAAGAGAAATCACGCGAAATCGAACTCGAAGCCAAGGACAATGCCCTCAAGATCACACAGAAAGCCGAAGAAGAACTGAACCATCGCAGGTCAGAGCTGACTAAAGAAGACGACCGCCTGCAAAAACGGCGTGAGGAGCTGGACAAACGGTTGGAGAAATACGAAGAGCGTGAACTGCGTCTCAATAAGCGCCAATCCAGCATCGATAAACGCACCAATGAAATCGACAAGATGCATGCAGAAATCCTGGAAGAGCTGCAGCGGGTTTCTGAAATGACAAAAGAAGAAGCCCGGGAAGTCCTTCTCGCTGAGACTGAAAAAGAATCACGAGCGGATATGGCTCGGATCATCCGCCAGATCGAAAGTGAAGCTCGTGAAAAAGGCAACGCCCGTGCAAGGGATCTGATCGCGGATGCTATCCAACGAGTCGCCTCTGAAAAAGTTGCTGAAGTCACTACCTCCCTTGTGGAGCTGCCGAACGAAGAGATGAAAGGCCGTATCGTTGGACGGAACGGGCGCAACATCCGGGCTTTCGAACAGGCATCCGGTGTGGACGTGATCGTGGATGACACACCAGAAGCTGTGACGGTTTCGTGCTTCGATTCTGTCCGCCGTGAGATCGCCCGCCGCGCGCTCTCCCGCCTCGTGATCGATGGGAGGATCCATCCTGCGAACATTGAGAAGATCATCAAAGAAGAAAATGAACAAATGGATCAGGATATTTCGGAAGCAGGCGAGCAAGCCGCATATGAAGCCGGTGTCGCTGGCCTGCATGTGGAGATTTTCAAGAAACTGGGGCGGTTGAAGTTCCGTACGTCCTACGGGCAGAACCAGCTCACGCATGCCGTTGAGACGGCAAAAATCGCCAGCGTGATCGCAGCCGAACTCGGGGCAAACGTTGAAATTGCAAAAGCTGGCGCTCTCCTCCACGACCTCGGTAAAGCCATGGACCACAACACGGAAGGCACCCATGCACAGATTGGGGCGGAGTTCGCCCAGAGACATGGCGTCAATAATAAAGTGGTCAACATCATTGCTTCACACCACCACGAAGTAGACCAGGAATCCGTTGAAGCCGTGATCGTCGAAGCGTCTGATGCTATCTCAGGCGCCCGTCCCGGTGCCCGGCGTGAAGACCTTGAGCAATACATCAAACGGCTGCGTGCACTGGAGAACATCGCCAACAGCCACAAGGGTGTTGAGCGCAGTTACGCGATCCAGGCAGGACGTGAAGTGCGTATCATCGTCAAGCCCAATGAGATTGATGATGTCGAAGCGAACCGCATGGCAAAGAACATCGCCCAGCAAATCGAAGAGACCATGCAGTACCCCGGTCAAATCCGGATCACGGTCATCAGGGAAACCCGGGCGACCGAATACGCAAAATAAAAAACGAATTTCTAAACTATGACCTAGAGACGTTGCTTTGCAGCGTCTCTATTTATTAATTAAGGAATGGGTTATAAATCCGCTCGTGACCGACTGTCGTTTCAGGTCCATGCCCGGGCAGCAGCCGTGTATCATCCGGCAGGGAAAACACCTTTTCACGGATTGAAGACAGCAATAGCTCCTGATCCCCGTCTTCCAGATCGGTCCGCCCAATCCCTTCCCGGAAGATCACATCTCCGCAAAACAACACACTTGATGTCCGGCAGTAAAACATCACATGTCCTGGACTGTGCCCGGGAGCATGATGCACCTCAACCACGGGCGGCTGGCCATCACGCAGTGCAAGCTGCATCCCATCCATAAATAACAAGCTGGGTTCCGGCGGTTGTGTTATGGCCATCCCAAATCGGGCGGCACCCCCGCCATCCCTGTACCAGGCAAGATCAGCAGGGTGCAAACCCACCTTCAGCGGCGGGTCGAATGCAGCCGCGACCTCTGCCGCGCCTGCGATATGGTCAAAATGAGCATGCGTCAGCCAGACCTGCCTAAGCGTCCAGCCTAATTCCACTGCCCTGCTCAGGACGAAGCGGCTGTTATAACTTGGGTCGATCACCACCGCATCACCAGTATCTTGATCACCCAAGAGGTAAACATTGTTGGGCAGCGGTCCCAGGGTAAGCCGAATGATATCCAGGTTCATCATCACGCCATGAAATTTTCTAGAGGAAGGACCTCACGGGGCATATCCGTCAGGCTTTCAAGCCCATCAGGCGTCACAACCACATCATCTTCGATGCGCACACCGCCTTTGCCCTCAAGGTAGATCCCCGGCTCGACCGTAAAGGTCATCCCCGGGACAAGGAGCATATCGTTCTCGCTGAAGATATATGGCTGCTCATGAGCTTCCATTCCCAGGCCGTGGCCCGTGCGGTGGATGAAAGCCTTACCATATCCCGCAGAGTCGATCACCGAACGGGCAGCCCGATCCACGGTGCCGGCGTCCAAACCCGGCTTGCCGGCTTCTCTCCCCACCCGGTTGGCTTCTAATACAACCTCACCAATCCTAATCAGTTCTTGATCAACCTCGCCAAGGGTGAAGGTGCGGGTGATGTCTGAAAAATAGCCTTCATACCCTGCCCCCCAATCGATCAAAAGCAGGTCGCCCGCTTTCAACACCTGGTCTGTCGGCACGGCATGTGGGTTGGCGCTGTTCTCCCCGGCGGCAACGATCGGTGGAAATGGCAGTTCGACATCCGAGCCAGCCCTGAGCATATTAATGAAGAGTTCATTCGCGATCTCTTTCTCTGTCATCCCCTCCTGCAGAGATCGCAGCGTGTGGAGCATGGCTTCCTGAGCAATCAGCGCTGCCCGGCGCATTTTTTCAAGCTCACCCGCATCCTTCCGCACGCGCAGTGCTTCAAGCGCAGCACTTCCATCGACGAAATCCACACCCGGAAGCGCTTCCTTTAGGAAAGCCAGTTCCAGGAACCGCAGACGTGTAGGTTCAACACCGAACCTGCCCTGATTCAATCCGATTTTTTTACCGGCAGACATAAAAGCCGCTGACCAGGTCGCGGGGTCATCGCCGTAGGAAAAGGCGCTAATCCGAGCATGCCCTTCAGTCAGCTTCCCGCGTTCAAGTTCCGGCAGGACAATCACTGAGGAGCCCTTTTTTTCGATTAAAAGTACAACTGGACGTTCCATCAGGTGGAAATGCAGACCGGTCAAGTAGACCATGCAGGGACCGGGATTCAACACAAGCCCATCAAGCCCGGACTTTTCCAACAATGCAACCAGCTTCTCCATACGTTCAGTGAACATGCTACCTCCTAGTACTCATGCTGGCGTTTATTATAATGCACACAAATAGAAGCGAACGTGAACCCTGCTTGACTTTTTCTTGTTAATTGCTATAATTATGATATAAATTGTCTTATTTTATTGGAGTAACCCACATGTTTAAGTGCCTGTGTCCCGGGCGGGGTCAGTAATACCGCTCAGACACGCAAAGAAAAATACCAACCAGGCGAACTGAGCGGCGAACTACCTCGCAATTTTGAATTTCAATATTGTGCGAGAGACTCGCTGCTTTTTTATTAAGATGCCTGGTTGTTTTTTTTAATTCGGGTGATGAGGCCTGAATGTAAAGGAAAGATTGAAAGAAAATGAAAATATACAAGGATATCACCGAGTTGGTTGGGAACACGCCCCTGGTGCGCTTGAACCGCTTGAATAAGGGCGGCGGAGCGGAAATTGTACTCAAACTCGAATATTTCAATCCGGCACACAGCGTCAAGGATCGCATCGGGGTAGCCATGATCGACGCTGCAGAGCAAGCCGGCTTGCTCAAACCAGACAGAATCATCGTAGAACCTACCAGCGGGAACACGGGCATCGCCCTCGCTTTCACGGCAGCAGCCCGCGGCTACAAATGTGTGATCGTCATGCCCGAAAAGGTCAGCTACGAACGCAAGATGATGATGAAGGTCCTGGGTGCCAAACTGATCCTCACGCCAGCAGACCAGGGAATGGCCGGTGCGATTGCCAGGGCTGAAGCGCTGGTCAGGTCGGATCCACGTTATTTCATGCCCGGGCAGTTCAATAACCCGGCCAATCCGGCTATACACCGACAGACAACGGCTGAGGAGATCTGGCGCGATACGGACGGCAAGGTGGACATCCTTATTGCCGGCGTCGGCACGGGTGGGACGATCACCGGTGTGGGTGAAGGACTGAAAGCGCATAATCCCAACATCAAGATCGTCGCCGTTGAACCCGCTGCCTCACCGGTGCTTTCCGGTGGAGAAAGCGGTCCGCACCCCATCATGGGTATCGGCGCAGGTTTCATCCCATCCGTCCTCAATATGGGAATGCTTGATGAGATCATCCAGGTCGCGGGCGAAGACGCTTTTACTACCGCCCGGAGTCTCGCTGTGCAGGAAGGACTCCCGGTAGGGATATCCTCCGGCGCGGCGACATGGGCTGCACTGCAGGTCGCAGCTAGGGATGACAACAAAGACAAAATGATCGTCGTGATCGTTCCCTCCTTTGCCGAACGTTATTTGAGTACATCCCTTTTCGATGATATTCAAGAATAGCAGCAGTTGAAAGGAGAATGCCATGGAATTTACACCAGCAAGACTTGAAATACAAAACCCGGGTAAAAAAAGCTGTCGTAAAGGTCCCGGCTGGCTCACAATCCTCAGAGAGGACATTAACTGCGCTTTACAGCGTGACCCGGCTGCCCGAAACTGGTTCGAGGTCCTGGTCAATTACTCTGGCCTGCATGCTGTCTGGTTCTACCGCATTGCCCACCAGTTGTGGAATTATCATCTCTATCTCTTCGCACGCTGGCTCTCTCAGACGGCGCGCTGGGTCACCGGTGTGGAAATCCATCCCGGCGCGGCCATCGGGCGGCGTTTCTTCATTGACCACGGAATGGGGGTGGTGATCGGCGAGACATCCGAGATTGGTGATGATGTGACCCTCTATCACAACGTGACTCTGGGCGGCGTCAGCATCGAAAAAGGCAAACGCCATCCAAGCCTGGGTGATGGCGTCGTTGTGGGGGCAGGCGCAAAAGTCCTGGGTGCAATAGAAATCGGCTCAGGAAGCCGAATCGGCGCGAATGCCGTCGTTGTAAAATCCGTCCCACCCGATTCTATTGTTGTCGGTGTCCCCGGTCAGGTTGTCAGGCGCAAGGTGAAAACCTCGCATGAAAAACCAGACCTGCACCACGACAGGCTGCCAGACACCCTGGGTGAAGCCCTGCGGGAAGTCTTGTCACGCTTGGAGACCCTGGAAAATGAACTTGACGTGCACACAAACAGCCACATCCATATAGATGAAGAAGGCCGCTGGATCGGACCGGATTTCAGCATCTAGGACAAAAAACCGGAGTTTCATCGAAACTCCGGGATAATTACCTGTAATCTCTGGAACCTTAGGTAGTTCCTTGACGCGCCCGGTAAAGATCCAGCGTCTCTACGGCGTGGCGTAGATGGGGGATCACGATACTCCCGCCAACCACAAGGCCGACATTGAATGCATCATAAAGCTCTGCGTCCGACCAACCGGCATCCACACACTGAATGATGTGGTAGTCAATGCAGTCATTACAACGCAGCACAATGGAGGCCACCAGCCCCAGCAATTCCTTGGTTTTTGCACTCAGGGCACCGTCTTCATAGGCTTTTGTATCCAGGTTGAAAAACCGCTTGATTCCCAGATGCTCAAGTTCGGTAATCCGAGCGTTCATCTGACCGCGATATTCCTCAAAATCCTTCAATCTATCAGCCATTATGATCTCTCTAATTACTCTTCGACTAGGTGCCTTTATGCTGGATCGTCTCACGCAGCGTGCCAACCAGCACGATCAGGATCAGGACCGAACTGAAGAAAATAATCCCATCTGTGTAACCAATCTCCATCGGCGTAGGCGGGCCTTCTTCAAGTTCGACCTCCGATGTTCCCGTATCGGCAGGAGTCACGCTTGCTTCCACAGTTGGACTGGCTTCCGGTGAAGGTGTGGTTTCCCATGCGCCCATTGATTCTGTCTGCAGGAAAGTCAGGCTGGATATGATCAAAACCGCAATGACAAGCATCATAATTAATAAATTAATCCCGGATTTAATCTTTGGGAACCAGCGCTTCTTTTTCTTCCCTGGCATGATTATTCCTCGAGGCTTTCCACGGCAACCTGCGCTGCCTGAGTGGGATCGGAAATTCGCTGGAGCATTTGACGGGTCCCATCCCTCAAGAGCGGTCCAAGCGTTGTAATCAGGTCATTTGTCGGAACCAGGTAAGTTGACATGGCGATCTGGTTCACCATTATTCGTAAACTGTGGTCTTGCCAGCCCTCAAGGGCAGTAGGGCGCGCGGGGATATAACCAGCAGCGATAGACCACGCAGCAAGATATTCCGGCTGCACCAGATATTCAGCCAACTCCACGGCAACTTGCTGGCGGCTTTCATCCGAGGTAGCAACAGCCCAGCTCATGCCGGTTCCATATGAAACGACATCCACGGACATCCCCAGCAGGGGTGAAAAGCTTGTATCCTCCGGAAGTTCATGCAGATAGTTTGACAACCACGTGACTGCCAGGTCGGTCTGCCCCTCCATAAAGGCAGTCCATACCTGATCGGGTGTTTGATATTGATTCAACCAGGCAGGAAAGACACCGGCGTTAACACCCGTCTGGAACATGCGAAATACCTCCGAAAGAGGATCGATTTCCAGTACAGGACGCCGCTGGTTATCCTGAATTGTTCCTCCCTCAGCTTGATATAATGCCAACTGGAACAGTGCTTTATCACTCTCAGCGGCAAAAGCAATCGGGATGTCATTTTCCAGAAGTTCCTCCCATGAAGCGGGGATCGTTGACATGCTTTCAGGTCGATAGACCAACACAAGGGAATCAGCAGCAAAAGGAAGCCCAAAAGTACTTCCCTGAAGCAGGGCCATCTCGCCGGTGAAGGTATACCAATCCGGATCATCGGGGATTGTGGTCAAGCCATCCAGAGAGAAAATCAATCCCTTTAAAGCAGCTGACTCCAGGTCTGATCGTGCCATAACAATCAGATCAGGCAGTGCGTCAGGCGCGGCAGCGCTGGCTGCGGTGAGTGCATCCAGCAAACCGCCGGTGCCGCTGGCAGCCTTTACTCGGACTTGTATCTCAAGTCCATCGTGCAGTTCTGAAAATAGCTGAAGTTGAGTGGCAAATAATTGGCTGGCTTCCGTCTCCAGATTTGGGTCCATTTCCGGCGGGACCCACAAGGTCAGCTCCGTCACAGGCTCTGGGGTTGATTCCACGGTTGGGGTCAGGTCTGGTGTGGGAGTCGCTTCGCTGCTCCCCCCCGCCGTTTGTGTTGGGGTCGGCGTTTCACTGGTAAGCCAGGGGATATCAATGGGGATGCCCTCACATGCGGTCATCAGCAAGACCAACATCAATCCTAATCCCAGGAAAGTTCTGATTTTTTTCAAGTTTGCGATATCGTCCTTTCTAACGTTCAATCCAGCACGATCGGTTTACTTAATAGTTGTACCAGAAGTTTAACCGCATTTTCAACATCATCGATATCCACCATCTCCGAAGGTGAGTGGATATACCTGCAGGCGATGGAAACACAGCCGGCCGATGCTCCGCTGCGAGCGAGCTGAATCGCATGCCCATCTGTCCCGCCCGCTTCCAGAACCTCAAGCTGATAAGGGATGCCAGCCTTTTCTGCAGTTTTCACCATCCAATTGACCAGGCGATGGTCCGCGATGAAGCTTGAATCCCGCACCTTGATCGCCGGGCCGTCACCGAGTGCGGTCGCCATTTTGGCGGCAGGCCTGGGGGTATCCCCGCTGCGGGTAACGTCAATTGCAAATCCCACTTCCGGGGCCACGCTGAAAGCTGCCGTAGTCGCCCCGCGCAGCCCGACTTCTTCCTGTGTACTGAAAACGAAATGGACTTCATGGGGCGTGCTTTTCAGCTGCCGCATGACCTCGATGGCAATGGCACAGGCGACTCGGTCATCCAGCGACTTGGCAACCATCCGTTTTCCCAGGTCAATGAAAGGGCGTTCAAAACCGCAAACATCGCCCACCTTGACAGGACAATCCTGCTTGCTGGCTGCGCCGACATCAATGAACAGGTCCGATAGCTGGGGAACCTTCCCACGTTCAAGCCCATCACTGCCGATCACACCCCTTGTGCCGTTCATGAACAACACACGCCCGCCGAGGCAGGTCAGCGGGTAGATGCCGCCAATTCTGGTGAACCGGATAAAGCCATTATCATCAATATGGGTTGCCATCAAACCGATCTCATCCATATGTGCGGAGATCATCACCCGCATACCGCCGTCGGCTTTGGTCCCCTTCCGGGCGATCAAACTGCCCAGCGCATCCACGCGCATCTCATCGGCAGCGTCACCAATTTCCTCACGGATAGCATCCCGGATTTCGTATTCAAAACCGGAAGGTCCGGGTGTTTCAACAAGTTTCTGGATTAAGGATTTCATCAAAGTGCTCCTGAAAAAATTAGGTCAATTAAATAGTATTCGAAGGATCAATCCCGGCGTTCCCCAGCCAGGAGTTCAGGTGTAACCCTGCCCAATGCTGCGTGCAGCAGGCGCAGCGTGTTTTCCCAGTCAGCCCTACGGGCGATACCGGCTGCCGTATGGGCATACCGGGATGGGACCGAAACGGAGATGCTGGGGATGCCGCTGCGTGTCTTATGGATCACGCCGGCATCCGTCCCACCGCCCCCAGGCTGCCTGAACTGGTAAGGGATTGACGATTCCTCGCCTGTCTCCACCAGCCACTTCACCAGGCGGCGGTCAGCGATGGTTGCGCTGTCCATCACATACAAAGCCGGGCCGCCATCCAGCTTTGTGTTGTAGCGCACGTTCTCATCTTCATCATCCCAGTGCGGCAGGTCATATGCCGGGGTTGAATCAACTGCAATAGCCATATCGGGATCAAACGCATATGCTGCCACACGCGCACCTCGCAGCCCGACTTCTTCCTGGACGGTAAAAGCCGCCAGCAGATCAATATTCTCGGGCGCATGTTTGAGAAGTTCAATCAACGTGGCAACACCGAAACGGTTATCGAGGGCCTTGGCACGGATGCTGTAGCCCAGAACTTCAAAGCGGGTCGCAAAGGTCGCCCGGTCACCCTCTTTGACCTTATCTCCTGCTTCCGGCCCCAGGTCTATCCGCATGGATGAGAGCGGAATTTTTTCTCCACGCTCTTTTTTAGTCGTCATGTGGATCGGCTTGGCACCGATCACACCCGGCAGATGGTCCCTCCCCACCAGGACGGATTTCCCCGGCAGCTGGCGCTCGTCAATCCCGCCGACGCACACAAACTCGAACAAGCCGCCTTCGTGGTTCTTGACGATCATGAAGCCGATCTCATCCATATGTGCAGCGATCATAACCCGCACTCGGTCCTCGCCCTTACCCAATTTCCTTGCCAGGACATTGCCCAGCGCGTCCACCCTGATGTCATCTGCAATTGGTTTGACTTCTTCAAGGACGATCTTACGTACTTCATGCTCATCGCCGGATACGGCTGTCGCATTGCAGAGCTTCTCCAGTAAATGGATTTGATCGTCACCAATCTCTGGCATATATTTTGTAGACATTTCTGTAGTTTTACTCATCGATTACTCTTCCCAACGGATTTGTTCCAAGGTGTCCGGCCCGAGATCGGCGATCACTTCCGCCATCAAGCGCCCGGCGCGTTGAATATCTTTTATGGATACGGTCTCGACCGGTGTATGCATATAGCGCAGTGGGATTCCCAGCACCGCACAGGGGATTCCTTCCGCCACGATCTGAACGGCCATCGCATCGGTACCGGACATCTTGGGCATTAGATCCCGATCATAAGGGATCTCCAACGCTTTAGCCTTCTTCTCAAACAGGTCATATAACCCTGGGTGGATGTTCGGCCCATACCCCAACCCAACCCCCTTACCGAAAGGCAGGTTGCGCCAATCGTTAGCTTCCGGGCCTTTGGCGAAACACACATCAATAACAATCGCTATATCCGGACGGATATCAAATGGTGAGGTTAACGCCCCGCCAAGTGTCTCTTCTTCCTGCACCGAGGCGACCGCCCAGACGTCCCAACCATGGGCCCGATCCTGGAGGGCTTCCAGGCAGAGCGTGGTTGCAGCAACGGATACGCGGTTGTCAAGCGTATGCCCCGACATCGCATCGCCTGTCAGCTCAATTGGCTCTTGTGCATAGGACACCAGGTCACCAACGCGCACCTTCTTAGCTGCATCATCCTGGCGCAGCCCAACATCAACCAGCAGATGCTTCATTGCCACCGGACCAGTGCCGGCGTTCTTGGGCAGCA